>Ga0076162_102_pt1 | contig 57444 bp, 61 predicted proteins | sample RifGroD1_FD_68209 | JGI IMG/M metagenome (GOLD analysis project Ga0076162, IMG submission 68209) | Parcubacteria (Uhrbacteria) bacterium GW2011_GWD1_41_16 | reverse complement strand
TTACCTTCTGCTTATATTTTACCATTTTTTATCGTTTTTGGATTAAGAAAAAGGGGATAATTTTTAATTAAATTTATGTTATTCAGGAACAGGCCCCTATGGGGAGAGCTTAGAGGGCAGTCCTATGATGATGTGGTCGCTGTCGTATTAGATATATCAAAACTGCTTCGTTTTGTGCACTTGGATAAAGTTTTTGCCGTGCTAGCCGAACTAGCCATTGATGAAAAAATTAAAGATAAAAAGAAGGTTTTTGAGGTGGTGGAGAAAATGACAGAGCCTGTTTATGTGGAAAAAGATAAAAAAATATATTTTCATGCCCAGCTAGCAATTTTGGAAATCATGGAAAAATGGGACAACTCAAAGTTAATGACTAATACCGCCTTGATCGCAGAGGTTGGGAAACATGTCCTGCACTCGGAATTTGATGCCAGCACATGGACTTCCAGTAGCGTTACAATTGGGCACGGCGCAGTACCAGTAACCGATACGGTCAAAAAGATGAGGACTCGAATGATAAGTCTTCTTAAAAAGGCCTATCAATTGCAAAAAAGTATACTGAATAAGTTTGCTATCTTAGAAGCATTGCAAATTGCAACGCATACCCCAATGAGTGCTCATTATGGCGAGGATATGGAGACCATGGTTCGAGATAATCTGGACGAGATTTTAAAGTTTTATATCTCCATTGCTCCTTCTACTGATCTTGATGTGGTGTATAAAATCGAGAAGCAGTTGCATCGGTTTAAGAGACGATTTGAAAAAGATGCACCAATAAACCTAGCTGAGCTAGATGCAGTAATTCAGAAGAATGAACCTTACCAGTTGTATCGGATACTCGTGGGGTATGACGGCGACTATTTACCTGATGTGGATTTTGAAGAGTCAAGAAAAATACGTGACGAAAAAATTACGGAAATCGTCCAAGATATTTCTGAAACAAACTATGAGGAGTGGCTTACAAAAATATTGTTAATTATTAAAAACTACCCAGACACTGAAGAACGTGGAGAGTTTAATTATTTCAGAAAATTATTGAATGAGATTTCTAAAGCAAAACCCAAAATAGGACTCAAGCTTCTTGAAGAGAAAGTATTTGAACCGTTTACAGATATTATCATCGCTGGAATTTGGTGTAGCACCGAAAAAGAAACAGCAAAGGGCATTCTCAATGACTGGATAACTCAGGGGAAATTCCTGCCAGCGATGGCTGTGGTATATGAATTTATTTCTGAGGAAGACTTGCCTTTGGCATTACCGTTAATACAGAAGCTTGTTAAAAAAGCGAAGACTGATGGTGATGTAAATACGCTGAATCACCTTGTGAGAGCGATTGGATTTAAAAAATTTCCGAATTCCACTAAAGACCTTCAATCTTTACTGATCGATATTATTCAGGCACTGACTGATTTGAAAAATACATTGTGGATACAAAATATTTGGTATAGTTCAGAATCTTTGTTTGCAAGCTTAAACAAGGAGGAATGGATGGTAGTACTGGATAGTTTAGTGTCAGTTCCAAATCTCAGCTATGAAGCTGAAGCAATACTCTCCTTGGTCGCAAAAAACGATCCGAAGGAATTCATTCAATTCTTTGAAAGACGTGTAAAGTTAAAGAAAAAAACAAAACGAGACGATAGATATGATGCCATTCCTTTTAATTTCACTCCTAGGCAGGCTGGAGATCTGAGCAATCTGTCAGAAGCTACAAAAAAATTATTTATTGATGAGATTTTTAAGTGGTTCAAGGGGGCTCACTGGTTGAATTACTGGGAAGGTGCTCACTTGTTAAAAAATCTATTCCCTCGGTTAGATTCGTGCTTAGAGTCAAAGTTAATAGCTTTGTTAAAGAGTAAGGCTACGAATAAAGCACGGACTGCTATTGCCGTGTTGAGGGCTTATGAAGGAGAAGGTTTCCTGCATAATGTTTGCAAGGAGTTCATTAAGCAATTTCCAAACAATAAAAAATACCAGAATGAAATATTTGTGATTCTTTCGCAAACAGGGGTAGTTTCTGGTGAATATGGATTCGTAGATGCGTATCAGGCAAAAATTGCCGATGTGCAGTCTTGGAAATCCGATAAAAGTAAGGTTGTTAAAAATTTTGTTACAAATTATGAAAAGTACCTGAATGATAGGATTGTTTGGGAGAAAAAACGTGCTGATGAAGATATAGATCATCGTAAACGCGAATATGGAGAAAAATAATTAGTTAGCCGTACTTACACCCCGTTTCACCTCCTCCACAAACGCCTTCACCATCGCCGAATTATCCTTCAACCAAATATACCAAAACAAGAATAATTACTCAGAAAGTCGCCAATGCACCCTAAGCCACACTTCAGCATCCGAATCCAAAATCCTTGAAATTTGCTCAGAATCATCCATTTCTTCCTCCGGTTGATTTTCCAAATATTTCTCAACTGTCATCCTTTTCTTTACCAACCCTTTGGTTTCCGGTTCCAATCGTGTTAATGAGCCCCCACCATCCTTCGCTTTAGTTATCGCAAAAGCTACGGATGGCACGGCCATTCTTCGCTTTAGTTATCGCAAAAATAAGGGTAATAAAAAATAAAATCAGGCGATGCCTGTTTTTTTGTATACGAAAACCATCTGACCGAAATCAGATGGCAGGAGGTGAGTCGCTTCGGCTCAGCGTTACTTTCATTAGGCTATGAAAGGAGCCGTTCAGCGAAATACCTTACGAGAAATGGATGACTGCGGGGTCGCGACTAAACTTCGCCAGCCACTGCCTAGGCAGTTTTCGCTCCTCGAGGACCACTGAATGCCATGTGCTGGGCTTGCCCAAGCTGGCTCGAGCGGTCTTCGCTTTTTTTACCGTTTGGCTATGCGATACGCGACTGTGGCAGGATCCGTTATGCACGACCCCGCAGTCAAAAATGAAGTCACGGTTGCTTCAATCCCCTCGGTAGCGGGGCAATGAGGCGCGGATGCCTCTTGGCTCCTCTATGCGGAGCCAGGCGCAACCGTGACTAAGTTTGTGGTAGAGAACGGTTTCCCAGCTGGACCAGGGTCTGGACGTTGTTTGTGATCCAATGGACAACTCTACCAGTGAAATGATTATTACCCAGAACACGAAAAATGTCAAATAAAAGACCTATAAGCAAGTTATTTACTTATAGGTCTTTTGGATTTAGTAGATTACTTTACTGCGATTTTGATTTGGTCTTGGATAGTGTCGATAGCGACATGGCTTTCTTCTGGAACTTCGCCTTTGACTATTTTCATTGCCAGCGGATCAAGGATTAGATGTTGAATAATGCGTTTCAATGGTCGGGCGCCGTATTGTGGATCATAGCCTTCTTTGGCCAAAAACTTTTTTGTTCTTTCAGTGACTTTAATAGTGATATGTTTTTGTTCACTAAGTCGTTGTGCCACCAAATCAATTTGCAACTGAACAATTTCCGCAATTTGGTCTTGGCTTAATCCAGAGAAGAAGATTATTTCATCAACTCGATTTAAAAACTCAGGTTTGAATTGTTCCTTGAGCATCTCCATTACTCGTTTCTTGATGCCGTGCTCTTCATTATCCTTTTTTTGGTTCTCATCATCAAAACCAATCGCACCATTTTTTCCAGATTTAAGAATCATGTCAGAGCCAATGTTTGAGGTCATGATGATTATAGTGTTCTTGAAATTAACACGACGACCCTTGGCATCAGTTAGATGTCCGTCATCGAGTACTTGCAAAAGCATGTTAAATACATCAGGGTGAGCTTTTTCGATTTCATCAAAGAGGATTGCGCTATATGGTCGACGACGAACTTTCTCTGTTAGCTGACCTGCCTCATCGTGTCCGATGTAACCAGGAGGTGACCCAATCATTTTGCTAACACTGTGTTTTTCCATGTATTCAGACATGTCGACACGGATTAGAGCTTCTTGGTCATCAAACATGAATTGGGCCAAAACCTTAGCAAGCTCTGTTTTACCAACTCCAGTTGGACCTAAGAAAATGAAAGAACCAATTGGCCGTTTTTCTTCTGAGATTCCTGCTCGAGAGCGACGAAGTGCATTGCTTACTGCAGTTATCGCCTCATCTTGACCGACGACATGTTTTTTAATTTCATCTTCCATGGTTGCCAGTTTTTCCATTTCGCTTTGTAGCATTTTGGAAATTGGAATATGAGTCCAGCGAGAAACGATCGTGGCGATTTCCTCAGGACCAATGTGTTCCTTGAGCAAACCTCGCTCTTCTTGAAAAACTTTGAGAGTTTCTTGAGAGTCTTCCAGTGACTTTCTTTTTGCTGGTATTGTGCTGTAACGAATTTCGGCAACTTTTTGTAGGTCACCCTTGCGTTCTTCTATCTCGGCCTGACTGGTTAGTTTGTCAATCTCATTTTTTAAAGCGCGAATATTTTCAATAATGTTTTTTTCGTTTTTCCATCGCAGTTCAAGTTCTGAAGATTTTTCCTTTGAGTCAGCAATAGCTTTTTCAATATCCTTAAGTCTTTGTTTGGAATGCTTATCTTTTTCTTTAAGAAGTGATTGTTTTTCAATCTCCAGTCGCATTTCTTCACGCTTGAGGCGATCAAGATCTTCAGGCATGGAATCGATTTGCATTCGCAGTGCAGCCGCTGACTCATCCACTAGATCAATGGCTTTGTCAGGCAAAAAACGATCGGTAATATAGCGATTGGAAAGTTCAGCTGCAGAAACAATCGCCGCGTCACTTATGCGAACACCGTGGTGGATTTCATACTTTTCCTTAATTCCTCTCAAGATGGCAATAGTGTCAGTTACTGATGGCTCTTCCACCACGATTGGTTGGAATCGACGCTCTAAGGCAGCGTCTTTTTCAATATACTTTTGATATTCTTTAGTAGTAGTTGCTCCAATAACTCGAATTTCACCACGCGCCAAGGCAGGCTTTAGCATATTGGATGCGTCCATAGGGGACTCCTCTCCTTTTCCAGCGCCAACAAGGGTGTGCAGTTCGTCGATAAAAAGAATCATTTTTCCTTGTGATTTTTCAATTTCTTTAATAACCGCTTTTAATCTTTCTTCAAATTCACCACGAAACTTTGTTCCGGCAACTAGTGCGCCCATGTCCAATGATATCAGTTCTTTTTCCTTTAACATCTCAGGCACATCACCGGCGATTACTCTTTGGGCTAATCCTTCCACAATGGCAGTTTTCCCAACTCCTGCCTCACCGATTAGAACAGGATTATTTTTTGTTCGGCGGACAAGAATCTGCATAACACGCCGAATCTCTTGATCGCGGCCGATAACTGGATCCAGCTTTCCCTTTCGCGCATAATCTGTGAGATTGATACTGTACTTTTCCAGGGCTTGGAATTTTGCTTCTGGATCAGCCGAATCAACTTTTTGATTCCCGCGGACATCTTTTAATGCTTCCAAAGTGGAATTAATCTCTATTCCTTGGGAAGCTAGAAATTGAGCGATTTGTTTGTTAGTAAAAAGTCCAAGAAATAAATGTTCAGTTGAAATAAAATCATCACCAAATTGTTTTGCCTGCTTAGCACTTTCTTGTAAGGCTTTTGCCAGAGTAGGGGAGAGAAGAATTTGGCCCATTCCAGCTTGGGCAAAGCCAAAGTTTTTTGGTAGGTTATTTAAAATTTGATCAATGTTATGGGAAATCGCATTGGTATTTACTTGCATCTTGGCAAGAAGAGTTGGAATAATTCCGTCGTCTTGGTTTAGTAAGCTTGCCAAGAGATGAATTGGCTCAATAGCCTGCTGACCATTTTCATTAGCAAGCATCTGCGCTAGCTGTACAGCTTCTTGGGATTTGGAAGTGAAGTTATTGGGAATCATAGCAGGATAGTAAAAAGTTGAAAGTAGAGAGCACAAAGCTTATGTTTATACTTTATACTTTTAACTCTTAATCTTCCATTAGCACTCACAAGTATAGAGTGCTAATTTTAAAAAGTCAAGATTTGAAAAATTTTTGAAAAATTTTAATTATAACGCGCAATCCCGCCACGCGAGTGACGGGACGAGAAGATTAGAACATAGCTGACCACTTGATGGCGCCGTCGATTGCGACGACAGCCATCGTTGCCAGCAGGCTGATAATCATCAGCCATATGAAGATCTTCAGGCATGGTCTGGCCTCGATCATCCCCATCAACAGGGATGCGAGCATCGCAGCCCAAGCTGTCAAGAGAATGATCCAGAAGATCATGCCGAACATCATTAAGATTTCCATTTTTGGGTCCTGTGCTTGGGTGGACAACAATTAAACCCAATTTTTAGTATTTTGTCAAGCGTTTTATTGCGAAAAAGCTTATTTTACCGTAAAATATATCTATTATGACAATCAAAAAAGCGATATTGATAATCTTAATTGTGCTCGGATTTCATGCACTTGGCCTAATTTTTAATCTTTATGAAATTTTTGGTTGGTATGATATTTTCATGCACCTAGGTGGAGGATTCGCCATGAGTGCGCTTGGACTGGCTATTTGGTTGGAGGGCGTGGAAGAAGTTAAGTTTAAGGGTTGGTTTCAAAAACATTTAAAATGGTGGCTAGTGCCGGGGATTGTGCTTGGCTTTGTTTCATTGATTGGTATTTTGTGGGAGTTGCATGAGTTTGTTCTTGATGTGATTTTCCCGGTCGTAATTGATGAGTTCAAGCGTCAGCCAGATATTCCAGATACTATGATGGACTTTACGATGGATTTAATTGGAGGAATTTTATCGTTGGTTGCATTCTGGCGGAAATAGTATGTATATTCATGAGATTTTTAATATTAAACTTGATGACTTGAATGATCATGAACTTGATCAAAAACTTTTTTCTTTCTTAAATTCTAAAAATACAAAAATAATTGCCACCCCGAACGCTGAGATGTTTCTTGATGCAAAACATGATTTAGATTTTAAGAAAGCGCTTGGCAATACTGATGTAAATTTGCCTGATTCGGTAACAATGCGTTTTGCAATATCGGCCTTAACTGATGATAGACTAAAGAATCGGCATACTGGGGTAGATACATTTAAGAATCTGATTGATCTTTGTGAGCAACAGGGGAAAAAGATTCTCTTGCTTGGTGCTAGTGATGAGATTTTAGAAAAAGCAAAAACTAAATTATTACAGAGTCATGAAAATTTGATAATTGATATTCTTGATCCAGATTACTTATTAATAAGATCTGGTTGGATTTATGTCAGGGATGAAATTATAGATGAAATTCACAAGATTAATCCAGATGTAGTTGCTATTGCACTTTCGCATAAGAAACAACTGATTTTCATGAATCAATTTAAAGATGAATTTCCAGATGTAAAAGTGATGATTGGTGTTGGTGGCGCCATAGATATGATTGCCGGTAAGCGTAAACGAGCACCAAGATTGATGCAGAAAATGGGTTTAGAATGGATTTGGCGGGCCTTGATTGAACCCTCAAGGATTGGTAGGATTATCTTGGCAAGTATTTTTTTTCCAATCTATGTTGTATCTGAAGCTATAAAAAATCATAGATTTATCAAAGCGGTGATGAATACTGTTCCTGAGATTGCTAAGCAGCTAATTGGAAAATAAACGCTTTAAACACTTTGAGAAATTCACCATCTTAAACAATTCCAATTTTTAAACATTATATGACTCCAGCACGAACGCGCCTTGCCCCAAGCCCAACCGGCTTTATCCATATCGGGACTTTAAGAACTGCTTTGTTTGATTATTTTCTAGCCAAACAAACTGGAGGTGAATTTATTTTAAGGATTGAGGACACTGATCAAACCAGATTAGTCGCTGGGGCATTGGAAAGCCTTTTAAGAACATTTAAAAAATTAGGAATAGAACCAGATGAAGGTCCAAGAATCGATAATGAAAACTTAATTGTCGAAAAAGGGGATTGTGGTCCTTATGTTCAATCAGCTCGATTAGATATTTATAAAAAATATGTTGATCAGCTGCTAAAACAAAAAGATGCGTATCATTGTTTTTGTTCAAAAGAAAGGTTAGAAGGAATGAGAGAACAACAACGAACTACAAAACAAACGCCAAAATATGATCGTCATTGCCTAAATTTATCCGGGGAAGAAGTTAAAGCTCGTATTGAAGCTGGCGAGCAGTATGTGGTGCGCATGAAGGTTCCGGAAGGTGAAACTATTGTTGATGATGTTGTTAGAGGTTCTGTAAAATTTCAGAATGCAGACATTGACGATCAGGTCATTTTAAAGTCTGACGGATTTCCTACATATCACCTAGCAGTTGTAATCGATGATGCATTAATGAAAATAACTCATGTTATTCGTGGAGAAGAATGGCTGCCGTCAACTCCAAAACATATTATGCTTTTTAAAATGCTAGGATTTGATGTGCCGGTTTTTGCTCATGTTCCATTACTCCTCAACGCTGATAAAACAAAGCTTTCAAAAAGACAGGGTGATGTTGCAGTTGAAGATTATCTAAACAAAGGTTATTTGCCAGAGGCATTGCTAAATTTTATTGGTACGCTTGGTTTTAATCCAACAGGGGATAGAGAGATTTATGATTTTGAAGAATTAATTGCGATGTTTGATTTATCAAAAGTTAAAAAAAGTGGAGCAGTGATGAATTTGGAAAAGTTAGATTGGATGAATAATCAATATTTAAAAAACATGGAGCTTAAAGAAATTATTGAGGTTGCCCGACCATTTGTTAGTCTTGATTTAGATAATGATATGATTGCTCGAGCTTTAATAATTGAGCGAGATCGTATAAACAAATTAGATGAACTGCAGGAAAAACTTGAGCCTTATGTTGCCGAGTTTCAATACGATTCATCACTTCTTGTTTGGAAAAAATCAACCGCACAAGACGCAAAATTACAACTTAAGCAAATTAAGAATTTTATTGAAGATTTAGAAGATGCTTCTTTTGTAAACTCTGAAGCAATTGAAAGGGAAGTACGCGCTTATATTGTAAAAAATGAACTTGATAATGGATCCGTGCTTTGGCCATTGCGTGTTGCATTGTCAGGTCAAGAAAAATCCTCATCACCATTTGAACTTTTGTGGGTTTTTGGTAAAGAAAAGGGAATTGAGAGAATAAGTAAAGCTATAGAATTTTTGGGTTAATAAACAATTTTTATTTCCTTCTTCCCATCTTCTGCGCTATAATTAAAGCAGATGAATAAACTCAAGTGCATTGTTTCCACAGTGTTGATTTTATCAACCGTACTAAGCTTGTCTGGTGCAAGTCTTGTTTTTGCAACCGAGACTAATATAGATGATCTTCAAGATCAAATTGGCGTACGAAAATCACAGATAGATCAAATAAATAGCAAGATTGATGAGTATCGAGAAAAAGTTAATCAGTACGCATCGCAGTCAGCAAGTCTGCAGAGCGATATCTCAATGATCGAAAACCAAGTTGTCCTAACTGAGCTTGATATTCAAGCAACGCAAATAGAAATTGAGTCTCAAGGATTACAGCTTCAAATTATAGAAGAATCAATCGCCCAACAAGAAGTGCAAATTCAGATGCAAAAGGAAATGCTCAAGGAAATGATCTTTGAACTAAATAAGAGTGATGGAGTTGGTTTTATAGAGGTTTTATTTAGTTCAAATGACTTTAATGATTTATTTACAGAAATTGAGCTTTTGGAAACGCTTAATGCTGACATACAAAACGCATTAGAACAGACAAAAGAAACAAAATTGGCTCTTGAAGAAAATAAAGCAGATCTGCAGGATCGCCTGGATCAGTTGGTTGATCTTCAAGATGAGCTTGAGGGGCAAAAATTAACATTAGAAAGTCAAATGGAGGCCAAGGATGTACTTTTGGATTACACAGAGCAATCAGAGTCACAGTATCGCGTTCTTCTTAGCCAGATGCGTCAAGAGCAGCAAAATATAACTCAACAAATTAGCGCCCTTCAGTTGCAGATGGACGATATGGTTTCAGGGAGCGATGATTATGTTGGGGAAACCGTCTTTTCTTGGCCATTAAACGGAATAATAACAGCCACATTCCATGACCCCACTTATCCATTTAGAAATATTATCGGGGAACACAATGGGCTAGATATTGCAGCTCCGGCTGGCACACCAATTAGGGCAGCTGCCCCAGGTTATGTTGCTTGGGCGCGATACGGAAATTCTTACGGGAATTATGTGATGATTATCCATGCTAATGGCTATGCCACTCTTTATGCGCACATGAGCAGCATGGTAGTAAGTGCAGATCAATATGTGAGTAGGGGAGATATAATCGGATACGAGGGGACAACTGGATTTTCCACAGGGCCACATCTTCACTTTGAAGTTAGAGAAAATGGAATCCCTGTTGACCCCCAATTGTATTTAGGTAATTAGGGTTGAGAAGTTTTTCGTTTTACGACACAGGATTGTAGTGCCCCTTTTTGAAGAGAAGGGGTGTTTTATTTTTGCTAGAAGTATATGTATACTCTTTTTAATTCTGACTTATCTTACTTTTAAGATACAAATTATATTTATCCGGATATATAGATAAAATAATTTATCTATATAATTATTTTGCAATATTTGTCTTATTTTAGTTTTATTTTCTTAAGCTACATGCACCCTACATCATGTTAAAAATAGCGTGGTGTCGTATAAGGTATAATGTGCGACGCTTGTGTATTTTATTCTTGTTGCTTGGGTATGCTGGTTTTAATTATCTCCTCTGCGAATCAATATCAGGCAAGGCTCATCTAATTTAATACCCTAAAATTATCTAAATCGTGAAAAGTACTTTGATATGAAATAAAGAAAAATATATCAGCAATGACATATGTGCAGGAATTTTATTACCCCCTGCCCTACTAGGTTGTTGAAAAGTATGGTGTCGTAAAATGGCCTATCGAATATAGATACGATTGCCAAATCGCAAGTCAATGTATTCTAAGTCTTGGATTTGATTTCTGTAGTCTGATAGAACTAGCTGCAAATAATCAAATTGCTCTTGTGCGTCCCCTGCCCCATTTATATATATATCAACTCCAAGCGTAGTTTTGGCTGTTACCCAAATTTCATTCGGTTTTTCTATTAAATAGGATATTGGTTGAATTGTTGAACTTCGCAATAACAAGTCAAAATTATCAATTGTTGATAAAAGAAGTGTGGATATCCGGCCCCCCTCATTTTCCAAGGAGGGGTTGGGGGTGGTTGTTGAGGTTTCCGCTTGTGTCTGTGAATTTGATGTGTCCCAGATCGCAAATATTGGAGATTGAAGATAGTTTGATGGTTGAGTTTGGGTGTTGATCTGTTCCTCAGCTTCTAATCGTTCTTCAGGTGACAGTTCTCGTACTATGGTTCCGTTTTCATCTAGAAAGAAATATCGATCATTCGAGACCCAAATAGCGCGAGTGATCCTCTCTGAAATTGTAATTAATAGTCTTCTGCCAACTTGTTGAACATCCACCTCGTTTAATTGGTAGATTTCTTTTAATTGATTAGCAATTTTTTGTGTTTGTAAAAACCAGTGGTGATCACCAGGAAAAAAATAAAATACAGGCTTAGAAATAAGATCTTTGACTGTCTGCTCAACTGCTGATGGCTGAATAGTTACTAGGCCGACTGTTTCTATTGATTTAATACGCATCATTGGTAATGCTATTAATCCCCAGGCAATCAAAGTTAAGATAAAGAAGATTCCAGGAATAATTAAGTATCTTGTCCATGATGTTTGTTTTTCCCCCGAAAAATAAGGATTTTCAAAACGAGATCGTTTATAGACATTAGCTTGATGAGATTTGAGGAAATTTCTTCTTCTCATAAAATAAATCTAAACGATTATTCTTTTTATGTGCTGACCAATTCTTGTTAGAACTTCGTAATGGACTGTATTGGTCCATTTCGCATGGTCTTCGGCTCCAATTAGATGCATACCGTCGCGCCCAAATATATTTACTTCATCGCCTATTTGAATTTGTGGAACTGATGACACATTAATAATGCACATATTCATACAAACATTTCCAAGAATTGCACATTTTTGTCCTTTTACAAGTACATATCCCATGTTTGATAGATTTCTCACAAATCCGTCATAGTATCCGACCGGTAAAATCGCAATGCGGATAGGCCGGTCACTAATATATTTTTGGTCATATCCAACTGGAGTTCCACTTTTAATGTCTTTGATTTGTGCTATTCGAGTTTTCCAACTTAAAATCGGCTTAAGCTGAAAAGTTGGTCTTGTTTTGGTAAATAATTCTTTTAATTCTGATGATGGCCAAAAACCATATTGACTAATACCAATCCTAACCATGGAAAGATGAGTCTCGGGGTAAAGAATTGTTGATGCACTGCAGGAAATAGAGATTTGTTTGGGTGATAAATTAAATCTTTGACATTCTTCAATAAAATATGTAAATTTTTGGTTTTGAGATTTTGTTACATCAAATCTTTGTGGATCTTCTGATGAAGAAAAGTGTGAGCTAAGTCCCCAAAGCTCAACAGCCCCGTGTGTTTTCTCGATACTTGCGAGTAAATGTTTAAAATCTCGTTCGCCAATTCCCTGTCGTTGAGTTCCTGTTTCGCATTTTACATTTACAAAACATGGGCATTGTTGCTTTATTGATTCCAAAGCAAGATTTTCCACGGTTTTTTCTTCATAAACTGTTTGAATTGCACCCAGCCGAACAACATCGCATAATCGATCTTCGGGCGTATATCCAAGAATTAATATAGCTTCTTGTTGAGCGATTCGGCGGACTTTTTCAACTTCATCAATTGAGTCAACTCCAAAACATCTAATTCCTGAGCGAATTCCCAACATGGTCATTTCTTCAATTCCATGACCATAAGCATTTGCCTTTATTACCGAGCAAAAAGTCACTTCTGGTGCCAGAAGTGACTTAATTATCTGGATATTATGAGCATAAGCCTGTGAGTCGATTTCAACCCAAGTCTTTTCACGGTTTGAGCTCATAGCTAAGATTTTGGCAAAATTCTATCTCGGCCACCCATGAATGGTCGCAAAACTTCAGGAATAATAACTGAGCCATCTTCTTGCTGGAAGTTTTCTAAAATGGTGATTATTGTTCTGCCAATAGCAAATCCGGTTCCATTTAATGTGTGGACAAAATGCGTTTTTCCAGAATCATCTTTGTATCGAGTATTAAGTCTTCGTGCCTGGAAATCAGTACAACTACTACATGAATGAGTCTCCCGGTATGCGTCCTGTGCTGGCATCCATGCCTCAATATCGTATTTACGAGCCGCAGGCAGTCCTAGGTCGCCAGTAACCATTTTTACAAGCTGATATGGAATTTTAAGTGATTGCATTAATCTTTCTTCAATCTCTAGAATTAGGCTGTGCTCAGCATCAGAATCTTCTGGAGTGCTAAATGTAAACATTTCGATCTTATCAAATTGATGAACGCGCAAGATGCCACGGGTATCTTTTCCATATGATCCAGCTTCGCGTCGGTAGCAAGGTGAAAAACCAACATATCGGATTGGCAGTTTTGTTCCGTCAAGGATCTCATCCATGTGCATTGCGCCCACTGATTGTTCTGCGGTTCCAATCAAATATAGATTATCTTTAGGTAGATAGTAAATTTCATCGTGGCCACCGTGTTCGAGATAACCCATGGCACGCATCGCTTGCGGTTTTATCATGTGTGGGGTGATAACAGGTGTAAAGCCATACTCAGAGAGAGTGGCAAGTGCAAATTGAATAAGCGCAAATTCAAGAAGAACGCCGTCACCTATAAAATAATTGAAACGAGCACCAGATACATTGGCTGCTCGTTGAGTATCAATAATTCCAAGAATATCTCCAAGCTCTAAATGATCTTTGGGCGTGAAATTAAAACTTGGAATTTCTCCAATTGTTTTGATAATTTCGTTTTCAGATTCATTTTTTGCAATTTTAACATCAGGTAATGCTGGGTTTGGAATTTTATACAAAAGTTCATCTAATTCCTCAGATAGTGGGGTAAGCTCAGCCTTTAATTCATCGCCTTTACGATCAATCTGACGCATCTCCTCAATAAGCTTAGCTCTATCAGACTCAGAGGCTTGGGGAATTCTTTTTGAAGCTTCATTTTTTTGTGTTGCTATCTGCTGGATATTATTTTCAAGTGATCGAACTAGTTTGTCCAACTCCAAAATTCTAGTAAAATCAATTTCAACATTTTTAGCTTTTGCCGCCTCCCTTATTTGTTGTGTATTTTCACGAAGAAGTTTTATGTCAATCATATAATTAATTTCTAAGAAGAGATGATTTATATTTTTGCGGTTCAAATGCCCTTAGGAAAATAAGAGGAATATTTATTTGTTTATCTTTTAACCATTTTTCAATCGCCCGAGAAAGCTCGATTTGATCATAGCCAATAGCGATAACATCCGGGTCTTCAGATTTGATCGCACCAAATGTTCCTTCTTGCTTATCACCAGCAACAACTTTATTTATACCATCCGTGGACTCAAGAGCTTGTTTCCGCTCATTAAAACTTTGTATTGGAGTCTGACCTTTTCGATATTTAACAACTTCATCAAGCGCCAGGCAAACAGATATATTAAATCCTTGATTTTTAATTTGATTAAACAGATCAAAGTGGCCTTTATGAAGCTTGTCAAAAACTCCAAAGATCAACGCTGTTTTCATATTTATTCCTTTTCCTCGGGCTGTCTAGATTCTTCTTCTGATTTTGGTTTAAGGGTTGGGAATAGGATTACATCTTTGATTGTTTTTGATCCTGTCAAAAGCATTGCTAGACGATCGATGCCGATTCCATAGCCTGCAGTTGGCGGCATGCCATGTTTTAAGGCAGTTAGATAGTCATCATCAATCCTTTGTGCTTCTTCACTTCCCTGCTCGCGTAAAGCTTCTTGCTCACGGAAACGATCTTCCTGTTCGAGCGGATCATTTAGCTCATTAAATGCATTACACATTTCCATTCCCATCACTACAAGTTGAGCGCTGGCACTGTAGAAAGGATTATTTTCTCGGCGTTTTGCCAATGGCTTCATGGCTGATGGATAATCAGTGACAAACATTGGTTGAATTATTTTTGGACGAGCGCCGTGTTTATACAGAGCATCAATAAGCTCGCCATATCCGTATACTCCTTCAACATTTACTCCCTGCTCCATTATTACATTGCGGAGATCTGATTCGTTTTGATAGCCATCAATGTCTATTCCAGTGTGTTCAAGAATTACTTCACGGAATGTTTTACGATCAATGTTTTTGAAAGAAATTATCGTATCTTCAAACATTATCTCATCTGATCCGTTAGTTACTGCGTGTAGTGCTGTTTTAATAAGACCCTCGAGATGATCAATAAGATTTTCAATAGTCGCATAAGCCCAGTAAGTTTCAATCTGTGTGAATTCTGGATTGTGTTGGGGGCTGATTCCTTCATTTCTAAAACAGCGAGCAAATTCATATACTTTTTCAAAACCACCCACAATTAGTCGCTTGAGGTAAAGCTCAGGGGCGATCCGCAAGTATAGATCCGTGTGCAGTGTGTTGTGGTGGGTGATAAATGGTCGGGCATTTGCGCCACCAGGAATTTGTTGTAAGATTGGAGTTTCAACTTCCAAAAAATCTTGAGCTTCCAAATATTCACGCATTGCCCTTACCATTCGCGCGCGTGCTTTGGCAACCTTCATTGATTCCTCGTTAGCAATTAGATCAAGATAGCGTTGTCGATATCTAATTTCCAAATCAGAAAGTCCATGGAACTTTTCTGGAAGTGGTAAAAGACTTTTAGCTAAAATTCGATATGATAAAACCTTGATTGATTTTTCGCCACGCTTGGTTAGAAATACTACACCATGAAATTCGTAAAAGTCAGCCAGATCTGAAACAGCGTGGAATTGGTCAAAAACATCATCGCCCAAGTCTTGTTTGTGTAAGACTATTTGAATCGTTCCTGATGCGTCCTGGAGCGATATAAAGCTAATCCCGCCATGTTTACGAAGTGCACGAATGCGCCCACAAACAGTGATTGGTGTTTGAGATTGCTCCAGTTCTTCAAAGCCATCAATTACAGCCTGAGCTGTGTGTGATCGATGAGATCTTGAAGGATATGGATTTATCTCTAAATCCTCTATTTTTTTTAATCTCTCACTGCGGATTTGTTCTTCTTCAGTCATATAAAAATAGGTCAATTTCAGGGATATTCTACCTTTGAAATCAACCTATTGTCAAAAATTTTTAAGCCCGAGAAGTGAAAAGAGTTTAGGGGTCTGGTCTCTGAGCCTTCAATACCTCTTTAATCTATCGAAATCACTTTATACTCTATTTTACCAGCTGGCGTAGTAATGCTAGCTATGTCCCCTGCTGCCAGTCCGAGAAATGCATTTCCCAGTGGTGATTCGTTGCTAATTTTTCCATTAATTGGATCTGATTCTGAGGCGCCAACAATTTCAAAGGTTTTTTCAATATTTCCAGATTTTGCTTTGAAGGTTGTTCCTAGCATGATTTTAGAACCACCGGATTTTGATTCTACTAAAACAATATTTCGCAACATGTCCTCAATTTCCAGAATTCGAGTTTCGTTTTGACCTTGGCGCTCTTTTGCATCATGATATTCGAAATTTTCAGAAAGGTCGCCAAGTTCTTTAGCTGACCCGATTTGCTCTGATAGCTCAGCTCGTTGAACTGTTTTTCGTTCTTGCAGTTCTATTTTTAGTGCATTAAGTGCGTCTTGGGATAAATAGTGTTGAGACATAAGATGATAATTTTTCATAGTTTGAACGATCGTTCAAACTATGAAAAATATAAGTAAGAATAATAGATATGAAATACCGCCTCTGTTGGCGGTTTTTGCTAATTTATATAGCTAAAATATAGCATCAAACCATCAAAAGGTCAACAAAGTCGCTTGTGTATAGATTTATTTAATTTGACAAAAATAGTACGCACCCGCAAGAAACGGGTGCGTTGCTGTATTTAATTTTGTTTAAGATCTGAGCTTATTTTTTGTTTCGTTTTCTCTTCTCAGAAAAGTAGTAAATTATTGAACCAAGGAAGTTTAGGAATACAATAATCAGAATCCACATTGGTCTATCCTCTTTTTGATTTTGGATTGCATCTACCAACATCCATATCCAGAAAACAAAGAAAGCAATACTTATTACGAATATTAAAATTGGAAAGAGAAAAATCCATGAAGGTACATCTTCACACGGAACTATTTGTCCGTTTAGTGTGCATTCAGCCAGAGCTGTGCTGGCAGTTGCGAGAAAAATTGAGAACACTGCTAATACTTTACCAAAAAGTTTTGACATAAATTACTTTTAATTATTTATAATAATAATAATAATATATCATATTTAATTTTAAAGATCCATTATCTCGTCATCTCTCAGCAGAAAACCAATAGGTTAGGATGTCGAGGGCTACTGGGACGGCTAGGTAGTCGTCACCTCCCTCTTCGATGAGGATGGTGATAGTAATTTGAGGATCATCAAATGGGGCAAAGCCAGCAAACCATGAGTGAGGCGTGCCATTAGTTGACCACTGGGCTGTTCCGGTTTTTCCTGCAACGCTCACTGGCACTGATTGGAGCATGGTCGCACTGCCGTTGGTTACGGTTTCTCGCATTGCATCCCGGACAACCTCAGCAGTCCAATCGTCAATAATTTTCGTTGATTGAGTTGAAAACTCGCTGTTTAAGTGTGGGTTAACAAGCGAGCCGCCGTTGGCAAAGACTGATATTGCTTGGGTGATTTGTACCGGAGTTACCAGCAGATCTCCTTGCCCGATTGCGACATGGTATGTGTCTCCAATGTACCATTGCTCACCTTTTGTTTCTTCTTTCCATTGTTTGCTAGGTAAAAATCCATCAGCTTCGCCAGGTAGATCAATACCAGTCATTAAACCAAATCCAAATAATTTTAAATAATCCATCATTCTCTCCAGCCCAAGTCCTTCAAAATCATCAACTCCGCCACCGATGTAATAGAAAAATGTGTTAACTGAGTCGGCGATAGCGTGATAAATATTTGTTACACCATGTCCACCCGCCTTCCAGTCAGGAAAAAACCAAACACTTACCCATATGCCGCCGGTTGATAGAAAAGAAGTTGAAGGTGTGATTATGTGTTCGATCAATGCTGCGGCTGCATAAATCGGCTTAATGGTTGATCCTGATGGGAATTCTCCAGATGTGGCCCTTGGAAAAAGTGGTTGATTTATATCCTCAATTAACTTTGAATAAGATTCTTGATCAATACCAGCGCTAAATAGGTTTGCGTCGTAAGCAGGCCAAGAAACAAGCGAAAGCACTTCCCCGTTGTTTGGATCCATAACAATTACTGATGCTTTGGCAGTGTTTGTTCCCTTCATTCTTTCTTCAAGCACAGTCTCGATATAGGATTGAAGGTTAGAGTCAAGGGTTGTATACAAATTTTGTCCATTTTCAGGATTTGTTTTAGCAAGAATACGCTCAACATTTCCCATAGCATCAACTTCTAGCAGTTCTTCTCCATAGTTGCCGCGTAACAATTGTTCGTATTGTTTTTCCAGTCCTTGTTTTCCAATTGGATCAAAAGATCTATATCCTGCAAATTTGTAATTTAAATATTCATCTTCATTTATAATTCCTGTATAGCCAAGTATATGGGACAGTGATGGAATTGAGTCAGTAACATATTGGCGCAATGCATTTGTTTCCACGGAAATCCAAGGGTACTCGGATTTTTGAGCCATTATTGAAAGTGCTTGGTCATAGGAAACATGCCTGGCAAAAAGTATATCAGTTGGGCTAAGTATGGCTTTTGTTGATTCTTTTATTTCCTCCAGGGAAACTGATAATTGCTTGGCAAGCGTCTGCAATTTATCTTGATACAAGGGTTCGTTAATGATAGAAGAGGAAATAATAATATTGAATGTCGGGGTATTTTTAGATAATGCTATGCCGTTTCGGTCATAGATAATTCCTCGCTGAGAAATAAGCGTATGGTGGATAACTCGATTTTCCTCAGCGAGTAGTTTGTATTCATCACCTTTAATGATTTGAAGATAGGCTGTTCTGCAAAGAAAAATTCCAAAAATTAAAAATACAGCCACAATCACTGCCTTGGTTCGGAATTTTGAAACAGTATCATGCAAAAATGAACGGTTCGGGTCAGACGCTTTTGTTTTTTGCGAAGAGAATGCTTCCTCAAAAAAAATATCATCGTGATATTCGTTGTGAATAGAAGAATATTCACTTTCGAAATTAGGAAATGGACATGGATTTTTGTTGTTTTCTTCGGTTTCCATAACTCTTATCCTGGAAAAAGATCGCGGCTATTTATAATCGAGGTTCTTTGAATGAATGTAAAACCCAAAAATAATATAATAATATTAATCACTATTTGGTAAGAATAAGTCTGGAAGAAGGGATAAAAAGAAAAAGAGTTAAAACCGAAAATTATATTTATTAGCAACATTAAAGTATAAAGAGTGATACCAAAACCGAATAATCCAAATATTGATCGTCGGGCAAATGACCTTTTTAGAAGAATATAACCAATTATTCCCAATAGAGGATAGGTGACAAATGGCATATATGAGTATCCAAAAAAGGATTCCACTAAGGGCAAAAGGATAAACCATGACAAGCCATAGCTAAGCGGAAACGCATGAAAAATAAGCACGCCAACAATAAAGCTAAGGGATATAAGATTAAATGGATAAAAAAATGGTTGAATTACTGATGATTCAATAATTACACATGAAATGATTAGTAATAAAAAAATAAAACTACTCTTCATAAATGCGCACCGATGTTGTGTCAATAATCAGAACATTAGAATATTCAGATGTGCTATATAGTGGCTCAACTAAAGCTTCTTGAAATGGAGAAGTTTCATCCAGAATAATTTCGTGGATAGTTCCAATTGGTAGTTCATTTGGAATGCGCTCATAGAGATTAGAAGTTACGATTATGTCACCGATTGATAAAATTCGGTCATGAGGAATGAAATACATATGAAGTAGAAATCCTTCCTCACCATTTAGCATTCCGCTGGTTGATTCTCCGTTGATAATTGATACTGGGATGGAGCTTTGCGGGTCTTCTAGTAGCCGAACTGTAGAAGTATATTCAGAAACTGAATCAATGGTTCCGATTAAAAATCCAGTATTAATAACAACGGCTAACCCGGTTTTTACACCATCATGAAATCCTTGATCAATAAGTAAAGTGAGTTGTTCAGACGGGGCGTATGACAAGACTTTGGCGGCAATTGTTTTATATTCAACTGATTGTTGGTATCCTAGTAGTTCTTCAAGCTCTTTAACACGCCGTTTAAGCTGAGCCGTCTCTGTTTGACTTGATACAGAATTTGCAGCCAGCTCTTGGTAATAATTTATTTGCGAGTTAAGCGAATCAGATGGTGAAAATATTTGAACAATAAATGTATTCAATGAACTACTTGTTGAATAAAGTATGTGTTGTGTTTTTTCTAGCACAATCGATGCTGGAGTCCATGAAAATATAATAAATAAGAAAAAAATAACAAAGGTGATAGTACTGATTATGCGTACCGGCTTTGTTGTCTTTGATGATTGCTTTTGCGCAAGAAGAGGCATGTGTTCTATGCGTATGGCTCGTCTGATGTTGAAGGTAGAGCTATTTCATTAAGTAATTGTTCGTCTTCTAGTAAAGCGCCAGTTCCTCTAACCACAGTTGTTAGTGGATCTTCTGCGATTCTAACCGGTACATCAGTTTCTTTGGAAATTATTTGATCGATACCTCTTAGCAGGGACCCTCCACCACAGAGAATGATTCCTCGTTCATAAATGTCAGCCACCAACTCAGGTGGTGTGAGCTCAAGAGTTGATTTAACATTTTCAATAATCATCTTGATCGACTTTTGTAATGCCTCACGGGCCTGACCGTCTGATACTAGTATTTCTTTTGGTAAACCAGTCATCAGGTCGCGGCCACGGACTTCAATGTTAATTATTTGATCAAAAGCCACTGCATTACCAATTCTAAATTTAACCATCTCTGCGACCTTATCACCTATTAAAAGGTTGAAAACATCGCGAATATATTGTGTTATATTCTTTGTCATTTCGTCACCAGCTATGGAAAGCGATTTCCATGTCACTACGCCGTTAAGTGATAAGACAGCGATTTCGGTTGTGCCACCGCCGATGTCCACGATCATATTTCCAATTGATTCTGAGACTGGCAAGCGGGCACCAATAGCTGCGGCCATTGGTTCTTCAACTAGAATAACTTTTCGAGCACCAGCACTGATTACTGCGTCTTCCACAGCCTTGCGCTCAACCTCTGTGATTTCTAGCGGAACACCGATAATAACTCTTGGTCGAGGAACAATTGTAAATTTATCGTCGTGAATTTGATCAATAAAGAATTTGAGCATTTTTTCTGTTACCTCAAAGTCTGACACTACACCTTTGGTTAAAGGTCTGGATGTTCGAATGTGTGGAGGGGTTTTTCCTAGCATGTCTTTGGCGCTATGGCCAACAGCTACGATTTGATTGGTTCTTTGATTGATGGAAACTATGGAAGGTTCATTAATAACAATCCCCTTTCCTTTAACATAAAGAAGGGTATTTTCGGTTCCTAAGTCTATTCCAATATCTTCAGAAAAACGACCAAAAAATGTGTTCAACATAGGTGCTTCTTGAACCTCTATTTTATCCCATGAAGTATTATCCTTCAAGAGCTCTTGTGGGAGCCAGTTTCAAAAGAAAGAGCAATAAATTCAATAATCGAAATGATTAGAATGAGAAGCAATAGTAGAGGAATTGATAAATATCCTTTTGAAACAAGGATTAATGCGCCTTCAAAAAGAATTGCCAGTAAAAGTCCTTGGCGTAATGACACTTTTATCATTGCCTCAGTAGTTACATGTTTTTTGCGGATAATGCGAAGGATTGTGGCGATGGTTGAGAAAAAACCCATTAATGCTAAAAACAGAGCCACATAAAACGCCAAAAAGCCAAATACACCAGAGGAGACAGGATTAATGCTAATTAGGACAATAAACCAGGCACAGGCAGTGAGAGCAGTTCCTGAAGCCAGAAATAAGATATATTGTTTTACAGACATAGTGGCGATGGGATTGAGAGGATTGGAGGGATTAAAGAGATCAAAGAGGTTATGAGGCGGGTTTAAGATGTTTAATTGTTTAAGTTGTTGTTTTCTAAATAAACATTTTCAACAATTTAAACATCCATTGCCATTATACCAAGCTTTCGGCAGAATGATCGACAGCGTGTGGATCAATCCTAATATAAATTTCAGAAATTATAGCGTCTGGTACTCTTTGTTCAATACTATTTTGTAATTCTGCTCTTAGTGAAGTCATTAAATGACCAGAAGCGCTATGGCGACAAGTAATTGTTAAGTTCCCTCTTACAAACGATATAACTCGAAAATCCTGGCGCAAAGTTGTTTCGATTAATTCGTTTAGTATTAAATTTCCTTCGCGAACAATCATCGCTGCTTTGACTTGTGCTCCAATTCCATGTCGTGCCAGAGTATCTGAAACCAGATTTCCCATCAAAACGGCATTTTTACGAAAGGGTCGATCAGCCTTTTTTGGAAGTTTGTATGTTGGTTTGTTCCAGGACATGGGCAAAAATAGGGGGTAAAAGTGGTAAATGAGGTAGAGGAAGTATAAGTGGTTAAAAGTCGCTAAATTCGCAGATGTCGCGGAAGTCGCAATACTGACAGTGGAATCCCGGAGTTGGATCAAAAGTACTTTGGCGCATAGTTTCAACTGCAGATATAACCTCATCAATGAGCTTTTGCTTATCTTTATCAGACGGCATGAATGATAATGATGTATTATCTTCGAGATAATGATAAGTAACTTTTTTAACCTCTAAAGCCGGATCAAAGCACCTTTCACAGGCAAGAGCATAAAGCACAAGCTGCTTTTTCTCATCCCAGTCTAATTTTGTCTTTGGATTTCCAGTTTTATAGTCAACAATTTCATAACCATCATTAAGTTTGTCGATTCTGTCGATGCGACCTTTCATGGAAATATCTCCAATTTTCAAGGTAAAGTCTTTTTCCAAAAATTCAATTTTTGGTCGAGATATATCGATTATTGCCCGATATTCAATTAGCTTATCTCTTCCCTTTTGACGATATTCCTCTCTAACTTCATCATCAGGATACCACTCATCAATCCAACATTGATAATAAAACTCAAGCAGTTGTTCCTCTGATGGGATCGGACTAATACAATGCTCGGCTGTCTTAAGTAGTGATGTTTGTTCAAGACTTTGAGTTTCGATATAGGCTTTGCAAAACTGTTCAAGAGCATTATGCATGGTTTTTCCAAAGCTCATTTGATGTTTGCCAAAAACAGGGACTCGCAAAATGTGAGCAAACTTATACTGCAGTGGACAATTAGCAAATGCGGCAATTTGGGTAAAGCTAATAGCATTTGGCAAAGTATGAACAATTTGTGAACTTGGATTTATTGGCTCTTGTTCTACTGCAATATTTTTAAGATCCAGAATTGCGGTTGGTTTGATCCCAAGCTCCTGCAAGAATCGTGACGGTTTTCGCTTTCGTGTTCCACCATAATCATCTGCAGAATAAAGATATAAGTGCTCTTTTGCTCTGGTCATGGCCACATAAAAAAGCCTGCGTTCTTCCTCGATGTGCTCATCGCGATTAGGGTCAGTTAGAACCTGTATTAGGCCACTGGGAATTGATATCGGGTCAGATCTTCGTTGTGATGGAAATCTTTGCTCCACCATATTAACAACAAAGACAAAGCGAAATTCCAGGCCTTTTGAGGCATGAATGGTCATAACTTGCACCACATCTGGTCCACTTTCCATGTCAGAGGATAGTGCGCCAGCTTCCCCAGAGCTTCGCTCATGTTCAAATTCCTCAAGAAAATGATGCAGAGCCTTGTCATCATTGGCAGCTTCAAAGCGCTTAATCCGATCAAAAAATTGATTCAAAAGCTTGTTGTGTTCCTGCTGACTTAGTTCTGGAAGCTGTTGGATTAGTCCAAAAATACCAGTTTGCTTAATGATTTCAACGAAAAGTTCAGATGTTGGTTTTCGCTTGGAAAGAGTTCTTAGCTCGGTTAAAGCTCCTAAAAATTCTGTAATTCTAGGTTTGGCAGAGTTAGACAACTCAGGAGTTTGTTCTAGTGTATCAAAAAGAGCTAATCCCTTTTTTCGGCTTTGCATTGATAATTTAGCAATGTCGTCCTGAGAAATTCCCAGTTCCGGATGACTTAAAATTCTATATAAAGATGGGCTGTCATAAGGAAGATCAATTACCCGCATCCAGGAAAGACAATCAAGGATCAGTGGCTTAGTGTAGAGTCCGGAAAGCGCTAAGAATCGATATGGCATGTTTAAGGCGTCCATGGTTTCTATAAACGGGGTTGCGTGGTCATTGGCACGAACTAGAATTGCAAAGCTGTTCCAGGGGCAGTCGTGTTCTGACTTTAGAGAAATAATTTTTGCAATAACATCTCCGACCTCTTCGTTTTGATTTGACGCAATTACATAATCAACTTTTCCCTCAATCCCTAGATTTGGCCTTAGTTCTTTACTTATTTTTTCACGATGCTCAAGCCGATGCGGATTATTGTTCTGAATCATGTCATAGGCATATTTCAAAACCGAATTAGAGCTTCGATAATTTTCGTTTAAGACTATTCTTTTGACTTCTGAAAAATCAGAACTAAAGGAAAGGATGTTTGATAATGATGCGCCTCGAAAACGATAGATTGATTGGTCATCATCGCCAACAACCGTGATGTTCATTGGTTCTTTTAGCAGAAGTTTGACCAGCATGTATTGCGCAGAGTTTGTGTCTTGGAACTCGTCAACTAAAATATATTTAAACTGCTCTTGGTATTTTTTTAAAATTGCCGGTCTTTTTTGAAAAAGTTCAATTGTATAGCTAACAAGATCAGCAAAGTCCAATGAACTATTTTCCAGCAATATTTGTTGATATATATGATAAGCATTAGCTAGTTCACTAATCCGATCAACCTCATCAATCTGAGCCTGTTGATCCTTTGATACCTCGCTTCCCCCATTCCCAAGTGGGGATTTAGGGGTGTTGCCTTTTATTTGTTTGATCCCCTCGGTAATATCAAGATCTGCCCGCAGATCTTCGGCAAATTTCAAATATTGCTCTGGTGTTACCATTTCGTCTTTAATGCGGGAGAAATGTTGCAAAAGAGCTTTGATAAAACGAGTTGGGTTTGATTTTGGGCGATAATAATCAAGCTCAAAGCGGTCAAAGTTTTTTCGCATTAAGAGGTAGGTATCAACTTCATCAAGTAAAGTAAACTCATGTGGTATGCCGATATCCAGTGCGTGTTCACGCAAAATACGCTCGCAAAAGGCGTGAAAGGTTGAAATCCACATTTGTACATAGCCAATTGGCAAAAGCTGATCAACTCGCTCTTCCATCTCGGTAGCTGCTTTTTCAGTAAAAGTCAGAGCCAACACTTCCTCGGGTTTGGCTTTTCCTTGCTCAATTAACCAAGCTATCCGCTGGGTGATAACAGTAGTTTTCCCGGTTCCAGCACCAGCAATGATCATCAAAGGCCCCTGATCATGCATAACAGACTCAAGTTGCTGAGGATTTAAGTTTTCCAAAAGGTTTTGACTCATATTGACCTCATTTTACCACAGATTGAAATTGGTTGATGTTTCCGAGGAAGGTTGTTGATCGGAGTTGAACTCTGGGGAGTTCAACTCTGCGTATTTAAAAAAGGACGGCATGTGCCGTCCTTTTTTAGTCTGGGTTCTGATTACTCGACTACTACAATATTCGTTTGCTCATTGTTTATTGTGTCTCCGAGCATAATGACAATTTCTAGATTTGGATATTTTGCTTTTAGTTTTGCTTGTGCTTTACGAAGCTCGCCAATGTGAAATTCTTTTTCTTCTTCCTTAGTCTCAAATTTATCAGATCCGCCGTATGCTCCACAATCTGTGTGGTTCATGAGCATGAGCGTTGTGATTGCGTGAAGTTTTACTGAAAGATCAATCTGAGTTTCAACAAAACCTTGTTCTGTGTCGTTGATGTCTTTGACAGCTCCAGCCACACCGATAATGTCGGTTGTGTTGACTAAATCGTGGGTTTCCAGAAAGTCTTGGATTGAAGGATTAAGACGGAAGTCCATACAATGGACAATGGCGTGGGTGCAAGAGTGGGACATAAAAAAGTGATTAGAAGTGATTAAAGGTTGGAAAAGTGATTAATTCGTGGATATATTAACATAAATGCGCAAAACCGGCCACGAGGGGCCGGATGGAGATCGATAGGCAAATCAGCGAACTATGTAGAGTTGTTGGATCTTGAAGCTCGGGTCCTTTGGCTGATTTTTGTAGCCGTACAGCAAGGTGTAGATCATATTGTTGTCGAAGACGACTCGAGGCGTTTCCACTGCCTGGCAGAGTTGTCTGTAATGGAACGCTGTTTCATCAGAAGAGTTTCCAAAGTGATGTTGACTATATGCGCCACAATCCGAGTGGTTCATGAGCATGATGGTGGAAACTCCGTGAAGTTCAACTGCCATGCAGATCTGCTGGATCGTGACGCTTTCCCTGCCGTTGGCGACAAGGTCTTTTATTCCACCTGGAAGAGAAATAATGTCAGTCTTTCCGACCAGTCCATGCTTCTTTAGGTATTCATGGATCGGATCCTCAAGTCTAAAATCCATACAACGGACAAGCAAGTGCGAGCAGGTGTGTGACATCTTTACCTCTTGAGAGTGTGCAAAATTGCTACAGCAGTTTATCAATTTTTATGATTATGTCAATACAAAAACAGGCCTTTCGGCCTGTCTTCTTTGTTTAAATTTTATACTTTGTACTTTTAGCTTTCTACTTTCCACTTCCGCCTACATCCCTATATTTCCCTTTTGATGCGACTTTGTAGCGGGCGAGTTCTCTTTCCATGTGAACCAGAGCGTCGGCATAGGCGACATCGTTCTTGTCTCTGGCATCTTCCAAACGTTTTTGGGCAAGGTCTTTTGCTTTTACTATTTCCTCCAGAGTCAATTCGTCTGATCGCTCGGCAGTATCGGCTAGAACGACAATGATGTTGCCAGGTTTTACTTCGATTAATCCAGTAGAAACAGCCAGTAAGGTTTCTTGTTTATCATCCTTAAGACGCATCTCACCAGATCTTAATAGTGAAACTAAAGGAACATGGTTTGGCAAAATGGTAATTTCTCCATTTTCTGTCATTACTGAAACCGAATCAACTGAGTCTTCAAAGACAATTCGTTCGGGGGTAACTATTTTAAGATGGAGTTTTTGCATAGGACTAGAATGTAGAGGGTAGAATGTAGAAGGTAGGTCAGACCTGACTAGGCAACAACTTCGTCAATTCCACCTTTCATGTAAAAAGCTTGTTCAGGTTTATTGTCATGTTTTCCTTCCAAAATCTCTTTAAACCCACGAACTGTTTCAGAAATCTTAACATACTTTCCTGCTGAACCAGTAAATTGTTCAGCAACGCTAAATGGCTGAGACAAGAATTTCTGAATTTTTCTGGCGCGAGCAACAGTCAGTTTGTCTTCTTCTGAAAGCTCATCCATACCAAGAATAGCGATAATGTCTTGAAGATCTTTGTAGCGCTGTAAAACCTGTTGAACTCCACGAGCAGTTTCATAGTGTTCTTTACCAACAATGTTTGGATCCAAAATTGTTGAGTTAGAATCCAATGGATCAACAGCCGGATAAATAGCCAGCTCAGCTAATGATCGAGATAGCACAACTGTTGAATCAAGGTGACCGAAAGTTGTGGCTGGAGCTGGATCTGACAAGTCGTCAGCCGGCACATAAACAGCTTGAATTGAGGTAACTGATCCTTTTTTAGTTGATGTAATTCGTTCCTGAAGTTCACCCATTTCTGTTGCCAGGTTTGGCTGATATCCCACAGCTGAAGGAATACGACCAAGTAGTGATGACACCTCAGAACCTGCCTGAGTGAAGCGGAAAATGTTGTCGATAAACATGAGTACATCTCTTCCCTCTTGATCACGGAAGTATTCAGCCATGGTTAGTCCGGTCAAAGCAACGCGGGCGCGGGCTCCTGGTGGTTCATTCATTTGTCCGAAAGTTAGAACAGTTTTTTCCAACACGCCTGATTCTTTCATTTCGTGATAAAGGTCATTTCCTTCACGAGTTCGTTCTCCGACTCCAGCAAAAACTGAGTATCCACCGTGTTCTTTGGCTAGGTTATGGATCATCTCTTGAATAAGAACTGTTTTTCCAACTCCAGCACCACCGAATAATCCGGCTTTTCCACCGCGGAGAATTGGACAAATAAGATCAACAACCTTAATTCCTGTTTCGAAAATCTCAGATTCTGTTGATTGATCAACAAAGTCTGGAGCTGGTTTGTGGATTGCATCAGTTTGTTTGGTAACAACATCAGGCATGCCGTCAATGGCGTGGCCAGTTACTCCAAACATGCGTCCCAAAGTTTCTGGACCTACTGGAACCATAATTGGTTTGCCAGTATTTATAACCTTTAATCCACGCTGTAGACCATCAGTCGTACCCATAGCCACTGTGCGAACAACGCTATTTCCAAGCTGCTGAGCAACTTCAAGTACTAGCGTGTCATCGCCATTTTTTACTTCGAGCGCAGTTCTAACATCAGGTACTTGGCTGTCTTCGAATCTAACATCAACAACAGCTCCGATGATTTGCGCTACTTTTCCGTTTTCTTTTTTCATAAGATTTATTTAGAAGTTTATTCAATTGCTGCTTTACTGCTTGAGATTTCAGCAATTTCTTGGGTAATTGATGCTTGGCGAATGCGGTTAAATGTAAAGGTTAATTCTTTTAGCATATCGTTAGCACTGTCCGTGGCGTTTCTCATGGCCAGCATACGAGCAGAGTGTTCTGATGCTGACGATTCAAGTAGCGCCTGATAAAGCATGGTTTCAACTAATCTAGGCAACATTCTATTTAGCACTTCTTGTGGATCTGGCTCAAATAAATATTCTAGTTTTTGCTCTTGTTTCTCCTCCGCAACTGAGTCATTCTTGCTAACACTGCCAAGTTCCCTGTCTGCTGCACCGAGTGGAAGTAGTTCTATAATACGAGGCTTTTGTGACAAGCTTGAAACAAAGTCTGTGTAACCAAGCAATACTCGCTTATATTTTTTTTGATAATAGCTTTCTAATATGAGATTGCCAACCGGAAGGATTGCTCCAAATGTTGGTTTGTTGGAAAGATCCTCAAATCGAGCAATAACTTCAACCTTATTTCGAGTTAAAGCGTCTCCGCCGCGACGACCAATAGCAATGGCGTCAATGGTTGTGCCATCATCAACTGACTTGATTGCCAACATCGCCTCCTTAATCATGTTGCTATTTAGCCCGCCAGCTAATCCTCTGTCAGCTGTAATTAGGACAAATAGGGTTTTTTCTGCATCTTCATTTTTTTCCAAAAGTGGATGACTGGATTTTTGCGTGGCTTTACCAATAGCATTGATTGTTTGCCATGAAAGTTGCGCAAAAGGACGAGAAGCAGTGACAAGCTGAGTAGCTCTTCTCATTTTGCTGGCAGCAACAAGCTCCATTGCTTTGGTAATCTTCTTGGTATTAGCAATGGATTTGATGCGTCGCTTTACTGTTTTTGCATTTGTGGCCACAGACTAGGCGTTAAGGAATCCTTTTAGAAATGAATCAGTAAGTTCTTTAATTCTATTTTTTGTTTCATCAGAAAGCTCTTTTTCATCAGTAACCTTTTTGATTACATCAGCTCCAGCTGTGTCGAGATAATTTAGGAATTTGTCTTCAAAATTCTTGATTTCCTTAGCATCAATCTGATCAAGATAGCCTTCATTAAGTAAGAAGATTAAAATTGATTGCTTAACAAATGATATCGGGTGGTATTGAGCCTGCTTGATGAGTTCCATTGACCGCTTTCCACGTTCTAGCTGTTTCTTTGTGGCTTCGTCAAGATCAGTAGCAAATTGAGCAAAGGCCTCAAGTTCTCTAAACTGAGCCAAATCAACTTTGAGAGTTTTGGCAACAGACTTCATTGCCTTTGTTTGTGCTGATGATCCAACTCGAGAAACTGAAAGCCCAATGTTAAGAGCTGGTCTTTGACCTTTGTAAAACAAATCACTTTCAAGGTAGATCTGTCCATCGGTGATGGAAATAACATTAGTTGGAATATAAGCAGATACATCTCCACCTTGTGTTTCAATGATTGGAAGTGCTGTGATTGATCCGCCACCAAATTCCTCGCTCAAACGAGCTGAACGCTCTAAAAGTCGTGAGTGTAGATAGAAAACATCTCCAGGATAAGCTTCTCGTCCAGGTGGTCGGCGCAAGAGCAAAGAAATTTCTCGATATGCCCAAGCGTGCTTAGAAAGATCGTCATAGATTACAAGTACATCCTCACCTTTGGCCATAAAATACTCGGCAATGGCACAACCAGCGTATGGAGCAATATAAGAAAGTGATGCTGGGTCAGATGCTCCGGCAAGTACGATTGTGGTATATTCCATTGCACCTTCTTTTTCAAGTCGGGCAGTGATGTTAGCGATTTTTGATTCTTTTTGTCCGATGGCCACATAAATACATTTCACACCTTCACCTTTTTGGTTGATGATTGTATCAATAGCAATGGCTGTTTTTCCTGTTTGTCGATCACCAATAATAAGCTCACGCTGTCCGCGCCCGATCGGGATAAGAGCATCGATGGCTTTTAGTCCTGTGTGAAGTGGCACAGAAACAGATTTTCGAGTAATAACACCAGGAGCAATTTTTTCAATTGGTTGATAATTATCAGTTTGAATTTCTCCTTTTCCATCCAATGCTTTTCCTAGTGGATCCAAGACTCGTCCAACAACTTGATCGTTAACTGGAATTGAAAGAATACGACCAGTTGATTTTACTGTATCGCCCTCATTAATTTTTTCTGAACTTCCAAGAATAATTGCACCAATACTTTCTTCTTCCACATTGAGCGCAACACCCATGAGTCCACCTCCAAAATCAAGCAGCTCCATTGATTTTGCATCAGAGAGACCGCTCAAGCGAACAACTCCATCGGCAACCGATAAAACCGTGCCAACAGATTCCACATGTGAGTCAGATTTGAATTGCTCAATCTGTTTTCGCAACTCATCGATAATTTGCTGTTTTTGTGCCATATATTTTATTTTGAGAGTGTCATTTTGAGTTTTTGTAGATTACCGGCAATTGATCCATCTATACGGCGATCATCTATCCTGATTACTGATCCGCCAATAAGTCTTTCATCGACCCGGCGTTCAATGTCTGCCCCTTTGGCCAATTCCTCAATTTGTTTATTTAATTCCTCTGTTAGTGGATGAGCTGATACAACCGTGATTGCTGACGCACCGTATATTTCTTTCCAAGATTGATGAATCGCCAGTTCGATTTCCCTCCATCTGTCAATCATTTTTTCTTGAGCAAGGAATTGAACAAAGTCATTCATTATTTTTTTAATATCATTTTCTTTGTTCTTTTCCACCTGATCAATCAGAACTCTGGTGATTGTTTTTATCTTAGCATCCATATTAGATAAGTTTGCGGATAGTTTCTTCAGCTAAAGATTTTGATTTTACTTCGTCCACTTGATCTCTGAGAATACGAGTTGTTGCTTTCATAGCCAAATCAACAATTTCCTTTTTCATTTCCTTAATCATTATTGTTTTTTCATCAGCTAGTTGATCTTTCCCTTTTGTAATAACGCGCTCAACCTCTCGTTTTGCAGCTAAGATTATTTCATCCTGTCTTGTCTCGCCTTGAGCATGAGCTTTTTCAATGATTTCTTGAGCTTGCTTTTGTGCCTGAGTAATAACTTGGTCTCTTTCTTTTTCAATTAGTGCAACTCGTTTTTCAATTTCGTCTGCATGTTTCATGCTTTGCTCAATTTTTTCTGATCGTTGGTCAAGCATTTTTACAATAGGATTGTAAACAAATTTCCACAAAATAATTAAAACAATCAAAAAGTTAATAATCTGTGCGGCAAAAATTTGACCATTAAGTCCAAATTGGCCGGCCACTATTTGCGCTGGATTATCTGAGACTTCCTCATGAGCACTAAGCTCTTGATTTTCCTTAGCGTGTGTATCCTCAAGTTCTTGAGCAGATAGTTCCTGATTTGTTGTTTCTGTTTGACTCATAGTAATTAACTCAGTCTCGATGATCTCCTTAAGCAAGAGCTCATCGAAGTGAATTGATTACAAGGTAAAGGCAATAATCAGTGCGTAAATAGCGATCGCCTCAGCAAAAGCCATACCAAGAAGCATTGGAACAAATAGTTTGTCAGCTGCCTCAGGATTTCGTCCGATTGATTCCATGGCCTTCATACCAATAAAACCAATTGCTAGAGCTGGTGCAATGCTTCCAACTCCGATAGCTAATGCTTTTGCAAGCAATGTCATTGTTTCTGCGTCCATAATGATATTAATTAATTGTTAATTATTTAGATTGTAGTCTTATGAGACTTGATGCGATCAAATAATCTTTGAGCGCATCAAGGTTCACAAGCTATGCGTGAGCAGTGACTTTTTGATGATGTTCTTCTTTGTGTTCACCATGACTCATGGTTGCTACAACCAAGAATGCCAAAGTTAGCATGGCAAATACTGTTGCCTGGATGATTCCTACCAAAATCTCTAAGAAAATAAATGGAATTGGCAAAACATATGAGAAAAGTCCGAGCATTACAGTCATTAGCACCTCACCCGCAAAAATATTTCCAAAAAGTCGAAGTGAAAGTGAAAGTGTTTTGGCAAACTCTCCGATGATTTCAATTAAACCAATAAAAAATTCAACCACTGCCACCACCACTGCCATTGGACCTTTTTTAAATGATCTTAATATGCCACGAACATTAAAGAACTTGCTAATGTGATTAAAGACGCCAACGCTACGAAGACCTGTTAGATGAGTAGAAAGGATTGCAATAATTGCAATACCAAGCGTCATATTAAGATCACTGGTCGCTGGTCGAAGAAGAGGGATTAATTCCATTTCGCCGTGCATGAGTCCATAAACCCCGATCGATCCAGTGCCCGGTAGCTGACCTAACCAATTAGAAAATAGAATGAAAAAGAAGATGGTGGCCACAAGCGGTAAAAATTTCCTGGCATTGGCTTTGTTATTTGTTACTTTTTCGATTTCAGATAAAACAAATTCAATTAACATTTCTATAAAATTATAGATTCCCTTTGGGATAATTGATCTTCGTTTTGTAACAATGTAGGCAACTAAACAAAAAAACGCGACTGCTATGTACGCGTTTAACATGGTATTTGTTATTGTAAATTTTCCGATTTCAAAAATTGGTTCAGCTGCAAGTGGGATGCTAGCAAGTGCAAGTTCAATTTTATTCTCCCTTTTTGTACAGCTTTGCATAGTAATTTGCCTTTTTCACAATAATGACTGCAGTAAGAGTGAGTGCTAATGCCAACAGAATAAATAGTATCCAAGGTTTTGTGCCAAACCTTTCATCTAATTTTACACCTGCGTATGCTGCTACCAACGCAGGTACTGCAATCGAGACACCAAAGTCAGCAGCAATTCGGATTGCCAGAGCGTAATAGTATCGGTCAGAGACCTTTTTTTCTGGCTTGTTTGGTGTATCCACAGGTTTTAAATTTCGGCCATAGTATAGCTTGATAAGCGAAATGGGTCAAGATTAAGCAAATTTTGAAATAAATGAAAAAACCCTCCTAGGTGGGGTTCTTTCTGCACACTGTTTAGAACACAGTTGCCGGTTAAAACTCGGCTGCTTTAGCTTTTCTGTTTATATGCAGAGGCTTAAGCTGTGCTTGTACTACCTGTTTATATTCAGGTGCTGTTTAGAATCAGCTACTCTTGTGAGCCTTAGTACACTATTACCCTACCACGATTAGAATACGCTTTCAAGTCTTTCTTATATCAGCTACTGTGGATAACTTTACTAGGACTCGGTAAAAAGAAGAGCTTGTCATCACTCGACAGCAGGGCGAGTACTTTCGTTTTTAGACAAGAAAGGGTGATGTCCCTGGGTGGTGTGAATATTTGATATTTGTAATACTTAACTCTTTAAAAGCCTTTTGTAGAATGTGTCCCGGCCACAAAGCCAGTTGTCCAGCAAAGCTGCAATGAGAATCCGCCCGATGGTCTATTTATGTCTATTGTGTCTCCGATTAGATAGAGATTTGGATAGAGGCGAGATGCCATTGTTTTAAAATTAATTTCTTTTGGATCAACTCCTCCATCAGCTACAATCGACCATTCCAGTCCCATTGTTCCTTGAATTGGAAAGCGCAGATCATTCATGATTTGAACAAGAGACTTTCTTTGTTGTTTTGTTATTGAATGTACTTGCAGGTCGATCATATCTGATTCGAGCATGTTTAGCATCGCTTCTACAAGACTCTTTTGCAATAGCGTGTTAAGTAGACTTTTTAGCTTCTTATTTTTTTGGTCGTCAAATAGTTTTATAAAAAATTTATCCAGACTTCCCAAGTCGTGATCTGGAAAAAGATCAATCGAGGCTTCCACCTCTCCTTTTTTAAGTAAGCCTTTAACTTTGTGAGCGGAGTTGATGACCATCGGACCAGAGATGCCAAAATGGGTAAAAAGAATTCGACCGCGAACTTTAAATTGAGTTTTATTTTTTTGGATGAAACGCAATCCAATGTCGTCTAGACTAGTCCCGGAAAGTTTATGGACCCATTTTGATTTTGTGCGAAGCGGAGCCAGATTCGCGTCTGGCTCTTTAATTTTGTGTCCGATCTCATTAAGTGCATTTAAACCCTCTCCCGTTGATCCAGTCTCGGGTGCAGCTAAACCTCCGGTAGCAATAATCACTTTGTCAGCAAAAAAAGTGCCAGCCGATGTGTTAATTCCGATAATTTTTCCAGCCTTAATTTTAAAAGACTTAAAGGCAGTGTTTAGTTGTACATCAACATTCTTGCTTTGATTAATGTAATTGATAAGAGCATTGCAAACATCTTGTGCACTTTGAGATTTGGGAAATGCCCGTTTACGATCTTCAATAACCAATGGTAGACCAAGTTTTTCGAAAAACTCAAAAGTATCTTTGACATTAAACTGTGAAAAAGGAGAAAACAAAAATTGTTTTGACTCAGGAAAATTTTCCAGAAAAACCCGATTGTCAGTTTCTGCATTAGTGATATTACATCTTCGTCCACCTGTCATGCTTAATTTCTTCCCAAGTCGATCGTTCTTTTCAACTAAAAGCGCACGAGCCCCAAGCTCACCCGCTCGTCCAGCAGCCATCATCCCCGCTGACCCACCTCCGACAACAATTATGTCAAAGCTTTTCTTCATGTTTAAATATCTAATCCAAAAAATTTAATCGCGTTTGCGGTTGTTTGTTCGGCAACTTGCTTGTATGACAGACCTTTGACATCCGCTAGAGTCTGGGCGATGAATTTAACATATGATGGTTCGTTGCGTTTGCCTCGATGTGGCACTGGGGATAAGTATGGAGCGTCGGTTTCGACCATGATCGATTCAATTGGAAGTTCGCGGGCGATTACTTGTAGTTCTTTTGAGAAAGTGAGAATTCCAGTAAACGAGATCATGAATCCAAGATCAATATAGCGTTGAGCGTCTTTAAGTGTACCGGTGAAGCAATGCACGACCCCGCGCCTGGGAAGTTTGCCAGCCTCAACCGCCAATCGCAGAATTTCAAATTGATCATCATGAGCATCGCGGGAATGAACAATGATTGGTTTATTAAATTCAGTCGCAAGATCGATTTGCAAATTTGTCGCATTGATTTGATCCTTATGAACTTGCGCCTCATCAATATCTGGCGGCAGGTGATAATAATCAAGACCAAACTCACCAATAGCCATGACTTTTGGGTGAGACGCAAGCTGGCGATAAAACTCTGGATCAAAAAACTCAGTGCGAGTTTTTACAGAATCAAATTCTCCAACATCATGAAACTCTTGTTTATGTAAATGTGACGGATGAAGTCCGATACTAGCCCAAACCCCATCATATTTTTCCGCCACTTCAACCGCTCGCCGACTAGTATCAGACTGCGTCCCCACAATAATCATCCCAATCCCCTCATCTAACGAACGCCCAATAACAGCATCCATATCATCCTTGTATGCCGAGAAGTTAACATGACAGTGAGTGTCAATCAGTTTTAAGTTCATAGGTCTTATTAGTCCTATAGGACCTATAATTTAAACAAACAACCCCACAATCCACATGATCCAATTCCCTGCCCAGGAGAGCCAGGTTATTACTTGGGAGTCGAGGACGGCTGATTTGAAGGTTCCGTCTGATAAATATGTTGTGGCGTAGTAGATGATTCCGGAAAGGACAACGAAAGCTTCGATTGCTCCTAGGATTCCACCAAGAAGTTTGTTAATGCTTTCGACAAATGGAATGATTGTTAAAAGTTTGTAAGCACGGTCAAGCAACTCGAAAATCCAAGCGATTAGTTGACTGGCAATAGCCATGATTACGAAGAAAAGAATGACTTGCAAGATTGGTCGATCACTGATCGTCCAGAATCCCTCGATCCATTGCACGATGAAGATCGCAGCAAATATTCCGCCAATCAGTCCAATCAAGCCTCCGACTGTACGGATAAAACCGTGATAAAGACCAGAGATGATAAATATACCAGCAATTATCAGAAGCGCTAAGTCAGCAAGTGTTAAAGTCATATATTGTTATTTATTAATCTCGTCGAGGGAAAATGGGGTCGCCGACAATAATCTTTTCACCCGCATAACGATTTAGGATTTCTTGAGCTGATACAGGAATGATTGGGAGAAGTGATTGGCCGATAAATCTGATCATGTCGGCTAGTTCGCTTAAAATCTTTTTTGCTCCAGCTTCATCGGTTTTGACAAGTTTAAATGGAGCTTTTTTGTCTATTATTTCGTTTGCGTCTGATACTACTTGAAAAATTTGATCAGTATAAGTTTTAAAGTCATAGTTTTTCATGCATAGGTCTAGCTTGGCGTTTTGTTCTGACCAATCTCGATCAACCCTGTCGAGCTTGCCGTCAAAATATTTACCAGCCATGGCTGCAACTCGACTAACAAGATTGCCAAGCTGGTTGGCAAGTTCAGCAAATCTTTCCTCCATGCGGTCGGCTGAATAGTCGCCATCGTCATGTGATGGAATTTCGCGCAGAAGATAATAGCGAACAGCATCAGTTCCAAATTCATCAACAAGCGTAAACGGATCAACCACATTGCCAAGGCTCTTACTCATCTTTTGTCCGCCCGAGGTTATAAATCCATGAATAAAGACTTGTTTTGATGGCTCAATACTGGCTGATAAAAGCATGGCCTGCCACATAGCTGATTGCTGACGAAGATTATCTTTTCCAGCAACCTGAACCCCAGGCCAGAATTTTTTAAAGTCCCCTTCCTCGTTTGGCCAACCAAGAGTGGAAATATAATTGACAAGCGCATCAAACCAAACATACATCACATGATTTTCGTCTCCTGGCACTGGCACGCCCCAAGGCATTTTTTCTTTTACACGAGAAATACTGAAATCTTTTAGTCCAGCATCAACAAAACTTTTTATTTCATTAAATCGATAATCCGGAATAACAAAATCAGGATTTGCTAAATACAAATCCTGAAGTGGTTTTTGATATTTGGAAAATGCAAAAAAGTAATTTTCCTCGTCTCGTGTTTCAAGCTCAAGATTTGGATGCACAGGACACTTGCCATCAACCAGTTCTGAATCTGATTTTTCTAACTCACATCCAACACAGTATTTTGTTTGATATTGATCCTTATGAATATCGCCATTGGCCAAACAACGATTCCAAAACTCCTGAGCAGCTTTTTTATGATTTGGATCACTGGTTCGAATGAAATTTGTATAAGTAAGGTTCAGTGCCTCTTTTAATCGATCAAATTTAGCTGCATATTCATCAACATAAGCCTGCGTATCCTTTCCTTCTTTGATGGCCTTTTCATAAATCTTTTGTCCATGTTCATCAGTTCCAGTATTAAAAAGCACCTCATCACCTTGCAACCGATGATATCGGGCAAGTGCATCGGCTTGAATAATTTCCAAAGCAAAACCAATATGCGGATCGGCGTTTACATATGGGAGGGTGGTGGTGATGTAGTAGGGGGTCATAATAAAGGTGGTAAAAGTGGTGGAGGTTGAAGAGGTTATAGGGGTTATGAGGAACGAGGACTTCCCCTAGACTCTCTCTGGCGAAGCCCTGTCAGACGGGGTGAAGCCGGACCCGGCTCCGCCGGGCTTCCTCAGGGAAGTCGAGACTCGGTCTCTCCCCCTTTCACAAGGGGGAGTGGGTGGGGGTTAAATATATTTCCACTGCTGACTCGCTTATATCATTTCCTTCTCGGTGCCATGACTACGACGAATTCACCTTTGGATGATGTTCGCGCCAGCTGAGAAAGAATTTCTTTTGCTGTTCCACGATAAATATGCTCATGCATTTTTGTCAGTTCCCTACACACAATCATTTGTCGATCTTGCGGAACCTGTTCTAGAGTTTTTTCTATCCGGTGGGTTGATTCATAGAACGCGAATGTATCATTAACTTTTGCAAGATTTTTAAAGTATGTTAGCCGTCCTTTTTTGTTTGGTGGAAATCCAAGAAAAGAAAATCGATCAGTAGGAAATCCAGACGCGCTAAGAGCTGTGATGATTGCTGACGGTCCTGGGATGGGAATAACATTAACCCCTTCTTTAACAGCAGCTTCAACTAGTTTTCCGCCTGGGTCAGATATTCCAGGAGTGCCAGCATCAGTCACGAGCGCTATTGATGAGCCTGATTTTAGAAGATCAATCAACTCTTGTGTTTTTGATTGATTAGAATGCTGGTGGAATGAGATTGTGCGAGTTTTTATTTCAAAATGAGAAAGTAGTTTTCCAGTCACCCGCGTGTCTTCGCAAGCAATCAGATCAACAGATTTAAGAACCTCAACCATTCTCCAAGAACAGTCCCCTAGATTACCAATTGGTGTGGCAACAATAAAAAGCGCATTGTTATTCTTTAAGTGTGGCATTGAGTGTGTCAGAGTTGATTTCTAAAGATGAGCCTTGCTCTGCCTCATCAGTATTGTCTGAAGCAGTATCAATAAACGCGATTTGTGTTTGTGGATAGATTGCATACCAGCACATCCAAAAGCTTGGACGAGTTTGAATTCTTGTTAGTTGAGTTCCGGTCAATGAACCAGAAAGAGCTAATCCGTTTGAGTTCCAAGTCGAGCCAGTTTGATCATCAGTCATGGTCTGAGTATTAAAATCATATGAGAATGTTAATACTTGATCATTAACTTGGCTGGCATAAATAAATGTTTGCTTAAGGTCTTCATTCCAAAAACCAACAATCGACATGCCGTCAACAACCTCATTGGCCGCATACATACCTTTCATAATGTCGTCAGAAAATGCAATTGCGTCATTGTTGATTGCTAATCCATCAATATCCCACTTAGCTGCCATATACTTAATATCCACATTCATTGGATAATAAATTGTTTTGGCAACATCATAGTTTTGATTTGGATGCATACCATAGTCGCGAACATAGCCTGTGTCAGTTGATAGAACCTCTCCATTTGGATAATGTTCGCTCCACTGCGCCCAAGTCAAAACATTGAATTGATATGCGTTGAGTTTTTCACCAAGATATTTTCCAGAAATTGCTTTTCCGCTCAATTGAATCCACAAAGATTCATCATTTGACTCGAGTAATTGATTATTGTTGTATACAAGTCCGCTATTCTCAAATTCTAGAGTTTTGCCATCTACATTCCGGTCGTATACGGCCGAGCTTTTACAAAATGAACAATGGGTAACTGCTAGATCGACTTCGCCAAATGTGTCGTTTACAACTTCGTGCCAGTTTAAAATTTGATATGAGTAAAATCTGTGTTGACCATTTACCTCCACATCAACTCCGGGAATATCATCAGCAAGATAGGCGTCAGCTTGAGCGACTGTGTCAAAATCTGGATTTGTTAGAGCCGGTAGCTCTGATCCAGATTCATAAATTTGAGTTGGTGGAACAAGATAAGAATCGCCGTCATAGGACACTGCCTCTTCTAGTAAACCATATGGTAGCTCGGCGCCCTGCATCATTTTTTCAACATTAGACATTCGCCATGTTCGAATAAGCGTAAGAATTAGTATGACAAGGATAAAAATTCCAAGTCCGATAAGTAAGTTTTTCTGTTCTTTCTTGATAGTCATAGTTTTATGTTTCTTATATTTTTACCAGATTTTAAGGAATTGGCAAGATATTACGCAAATAAGTATACTATAGTCATTAACTAAGTACTATTGAAAAAGCATAATTATTAATATATGCCTGAATTTAAACGAAAAGGCGAAGGTGCTGAGGTGCAGGAGCAGAAAGATCGTGAAATATACAAAGAATATATTAAAGCTGGCGTAGAATTTGCTTTAGCAAAGATTTTTAAAGAAAACTTCAATATACATCAGGCTGTTTATCAAGCGACGCAATCATTAAGATTGCCAGATCGAGATACTTTTAGGCGCGTACGAACACTAATTGAAAAAGATGTGCGTAAAGAATTAAAAGCTATACGCGAGTCAGAGGCTTTGCAAGAAGTTTTTAAAGAATTAGACACAGACGAACGATCAAGAGGCTTGGACGAGCATGAAGCCTTTAATACAACCGAGGAGGAGCTTTAAGAAAAGTGGGAAGAATAAAAAATCACTTTTTGTGCGATCGCGCACTTTTTGATGCACAAACCGCTCCATTACATGGAGCGGTAGACGGGGAGTCGGAGTTGGATGATGGCATTTTGAAGGTGTCAGTCGCATCATCAGCACACACTGCAGTTGATGATGAGCCTGTCGCCATCGATCCTTACACTTATAATATAGATTCTGGTCTCGCCATCATTAGTTTTGAGGGTGATTTCATCGCCCTGAGCATGATCCTTACTCATGATGATTGAGATAGACCTTGGGTCGCTGATCTCGACATCTGGCCGATCTTCGCTGTAGAAGCGGACAGAAATGATCCTCGGGAGCGCTGGTGGCATAGTGACTCCTTGTCTGGAAACAGACCATTGGTTCCCTTTATTTATAGCACGCCCGCCATTAAACACAAGAAAAACCACCGAATGGTGGTTTTTTTCACATAACTATATCCAGGCATTAACGCTTAATTCCAATTATAGTTTCATCATCGCTTATTGTATCTGCGAATGGAAGTTTTTCTTTCAACACCTGATTTACTATATCGTTTAGATCTCTATAAGGTTCAGGTAGCCCTTCTGATCGATTTTTTCTGTATAGGTACTCATATTCAAGTACTTGTCTATTTTCATCTATCCTATCTGGATATTCAGCAATGGCATCATCGATAATTTGGTTGCGGAGAGTTTGTAATTCTACATTAATTTCTCGGGCGATTGCGCTCACACCTTCAAATATAGCCTTTGATAATTGGCTGTCGATAGAATCACCTCTTTTTATTAGTAATCTACCGTGCTGTAGAAGGGTGCTGAATTTTTCATATTGTTCGTTTATGAACTCAACACTGCGTGAATCAATCTTTGATTCAGCAAATTTTTTCAGCTTATCTAAAAATTCGTCGTTTTCTGCTACCTCTTCTTTTGATAGCGCTCTGCGTTTCTTTGCATCGATAACGAGCTGTGACTCTGGTCTATGTGAATTTTCCTTCATAGATTATCATTATTTTAATACCTATATTTTACAAGCTTTCAATCCATTTTACCAGCGTGCGGACACCGTAACCTGTTCCGCCTTTACCAATGTATGACGACAGTGGTCGTTCGGCATAGGCTGGACCGGCAATATCAATGTGCGCCCATTTTTGACCTTCTTCGATAAATTCTTTGAGAAATAGACCAGCAGTCAAAGTACCACCATATCTTGAAGTAGCAATATTTCTTAAATCAGCAATATCTGACTCAACAAGTTTTGCATATCGACCGAAAAGTGGAAGTTCCCATAATTCTTCCCCGACCACTGTGGCTGATTCGATCAATTTATGAGCAAGATCTGAGTTATTGCTCATAACTCCAGCAATTTCTTCACCCAGTGTCACAACACAAGCACCAGTTAGAGTTGCTAAATCAATGACTGTGTCAACCTTTTGTTTTTGCGCATAAACAAGGGCGTCGGCCAAGGTTAGACGACCCTCAGCGTCAGTATTTAGGATTTCAATAGTTTTTTTGTTTGCCGCTCGCACAACATCTCCGGGTCGCATTGCTTTTCCTGAGGGCATATTCTCAGTCGCAGCAATAATTCCGTGGACCTCAATGTTTGGTTCAAGTTTGGCTAAAACAACGAAAAGACCAAGAACAGACGCAGCGCCAGCCATGTCGCATTTCATACTTTGCATTGAGTCAGCTGGCTTAAGTGAAAGTCCACCGGAATCAAAAGTAATTCCCTTGCCAACAATCGCAATACTCTTTTTTGCTTTTTCAGGTTTGTATGTTAGGTGAATAAGTCTTGGCTCAACATCAGATCCTTGAGCAACTGCCAAAAATGCATTCATGTTCTTTTTCTCAATCTGCTCTCGGTTATAAACTCGAACACGAATGTGAGACCCAAGCTTGGCAATGCGCTCAGCAGTTTGAGCAAGTCTAATTGGATTCATATCTTGAGCCGGGGTGTTGACTAAATCTCGTGCCACAGTTACGCCGTCAATTATTTGCTTTGCTTTTTTGATTCCCTTCTCTGCCTTAATTGCATCTTTTCCGTCCTCAGCAATTAATATAATTTCTTCCAAGATATTTTTCTGTTTTGGTTTTTTGTATGTATCAAATTGATACGAAGCCAAGAGCAAAGCTTCGGTCATAAGTTGCGCAGTCTGATTTGGATCAAAAGACTCATCGTCTTCTCCAAAAAGTTCAAAAGCAACATGAGTAACAGGCAGGCTTTGTAATTGGCTATAAACTGATCCTGTGATCTCGCGCAAAGCTGTGGATAAAGTCTCTGATTTACCAAGACCAACAATCAAAAGGTCGGGAAATGAAAGGATTTGGCCAGCATTACCTGTAAAGTCCTTTTTCTTAGCATTAATCTGGAGTTTTCCCCCAGTTTCCTCGCCAAGGCGTTGAATAAAGCTATTTTCCCAGTCCTCACCTTCATAAATGCCAACAACTCGGACTTCGGCTTCGGTTTTTAAAATATCCCCTTTTTGTGATGTGATATTCATATTCTTAGGTTTTATCGATTTTTAAGCTTTTTGTCCAGCTAAAATTATTGTTTGACAAAATCAATTAACTTAGGTATGCTTGGCCACGAACATTGATGATATGCCACATAGAACAAAAATGAAAAGAAAAAAGGCGCGAGCTCTTGAAGCTGTACGCCGAGTGATAGCAGCTCGAGTTTGCCGAAAAAAGAAAGCAATTCGTTGCGCTAAAAAAGAAGCACAAGCTTAAAAAATCCCCTGCGAAAATCGTGGGGGTTTTTGATTCAATTAATTGACGCAGGAATTAGTCGGTCGTATTATCAACACATATGCAATTAACAAACGCGCAGGAAAAATTAGTTAAATCATTACAAACTAAAAAAGGCAGAAAAGAAACTGGGCTTTGTTTGCTCGAAGGTCAAAAAATCATTGACGCTGCGCAAGGCACAATTGAATTTACTTTTTCAATTGATGAGGTAAAAAACTTTGACAAACTTGTGACAACCCAAACCCCACAAGATATTGCCGGAGTTGCCAAAATACCAGCGTGGTCACACGATGAAATCAATTCCAAAAAAACAATAGTTGTACTTGATGGCGTTCAGGATCCAGGAAATGTGGGTACAATACTTCGACTTTGTCTTGGATTTGATGCGTCTTTGATTCTTGTCGATAGTGCTGACCCAACAAATCCAAAAGTCATCCGTTCATCAGCTGGTGCAATATTTGATGTTCCTTGGATCGAAGTTGATCGAAATCATGCTATTAATTTTATCTCAAGTTTAAAACGACAGATTTATCGACTTGAAAAAAGACAAAATGCCAAAGGCCTTAAAGCAACCAAATTTGATAAAGAAATCGTTTTAATCGCTGGATCAGAAGGGTCGGGAATAAGCTTAAACATTGAAGGAATATCAATCTTTATCGAGCACAATCCAAAACTTGAATCTTTAAATGTTGCCAGTGCTCTGGCTATCGCACTTTATAGTTTATAGGAAACAAAAAAATCGACCTTTGATTATCTCTGGTCGATTTTTTTATTCTTACTTAAAACTCAAAATACCATTGATCACCGTACCAATCATGAAATACACAACCAAGTTCGTCGCATACTGAATAGTCAACTGAAACATACTCAAAATTATCGTTATCAAAGACAGAAGACACTTCATTACCTTCGATATAAACATCTAAAGATGCGCAATATTCAGTATCAAGATTGCAGCCAAGAGTTGTCGCTGAACCTTGAGGAATATTTTCAGTGTCAGAATAATCGTATGAGTCATAGGAATCATAGGAGTCGTAATAGTCGTTATTTGTCGAGTCACTAGACGACGAACAACCACCACCAATTAGCAAAAGACAAGGAAGAAGGAACAAAATATATTTCTTCATATTAATTTGTTACTTGGATTAGATATCCAATTATTATCATTAAAATACCAATCAGTCCAGTCCATTGTTCTATGCGTATATCAGTCAAGACGCTTTTATCAAATTTTTTTTCCCGTAACATCTTGTGATGGACATATAAAATCGTTATACCAATCATAACTTCTCCGATGGTCTGAATTGTAAAGCCAAGTGTGCTCATATTATTCAATTGATATTAGTGAAACTGGTGTCAGTCCAGTGATAATTTGAATTATTTGCGTAGCATTTGATTTTGAGACTTCTAATTCCAGTGTTTTCTCATTTGGATTTGAATCAAGTATTGTTATTGTACAATCTGTAAAGCCAAGTGTCACTGTGGACTGATTAAAATCAGGATTTCGCAAATGCTGAGCCATAACTTCATCAACGCATCCAAATACCTGATTTCTGGCGATTATTCCGATATTTTGCAATTGGGTATTGCGTGTTGAAATTATTCCTGAACGGGCCAAAAAGGCCATCACTGCAAAACCAGTGATTCCTATTACAACAACGGTAATAAGTAGTGCTACTCCTTTTGGTGATTTATGTTTTTGCATATCATTGCTCAGAAACGGTTGGAAAAAGATAAAGTGTTGTTTGGGTATTAAGAATATTGGCCCTATCTTCATCGGATAATATAGCTAAGGGTGAAAGCTCAAGTTCAATATTTAATCCTGTTAATTCCCCATCACTGTTTCGTGCTGGCTCGATTCTAAAGACTGTCACATTAATTTGTTCTGGAGTTAGCCAATGATTAGATCCGTCGAAAAAATTAATTCTACCAATGTTATGTTGGATGTCTCCGATTACAACCACATCTGTTTCAAAAGATAATTCATAGTTTAACCCACCGTCAACTTTTTTAAAAACAAGAATTGACTGATCAGAATTTAAGGTCGAACTTGACGAGACAATTGAATAGGCGTCAAGTAATTCATTTTCAAATTCTGAAAGAAGTATCGCGCTTGTTTGTTCAATTAACATTCGGCTGTATGTATGTGCTTGATTTTTTTGAACTTCTAGCAACATTAAAACAATAGATGGCAAAAGAATCATGATTAAGCCAATGTATAAAACTGTTTCAATCAATGTAAATCCTTTTGCTTTCATACTATGGAGTAAATGGATCAGTTATTAGAATTGATCCATCAGCAAATTCGAATGAAATTATTAATGTCGATTCATCCATGGCGTCAGTAAATTGAATTTTATGAGTGTCGTCTATAAATCCGGCCGGAATTATTGCATCAAGAGTGTCGATTACGGTCCCAGAAGTTTGCAATCCTCCCGGCGTGCCTGGTCCGGAGTCTGACCAAACTTTTGTTCCAATAGCAAATATTTGTTGGAGCTTTGCAGCCGGACGATTCCACCAAATTGTCATTTTTGTAATGGTAATATCTCTACTCGTATTATTTATAATCCAAACTCCACGAAGCTGTTTTGAACCACCCCAGTAACCACCAGACCAATCTAATTGAATCCCACCAGCATCTGTTGGCCTAAAACAATCTCCTTGAGGATCCTCCCAATTTACAACTAATGATTGCAAACTTCGGTTATGAATTATGCCAGTGGGACCAGTCCAAAAAACAGTACTTTCAAGTTGATAAGTGTCAGGATCAACTTGACCGCCAGATTCGATAATTTGACATGAATTATCTCGCTCTACTTCAGAAATAACTATCTCACGCGATTGCCCATCATCCCACTCCTGAATTCCTGATCCTAAAGTCCAACCTTCATTCACAGCCAAATATGTTACAAGCCCATTTTCAGTGGTTGAAAGATCCGTAAAACTCATTGACTGCAAAGCTCCAAGTCCTTCCTGTGCGCGCCAAATTGCTTTTTGTGAATTGTAAAGTGATTCCATGCTTTTATTTGAGGCCATCATTAGGCCAGCAATGGCGGAAAAGAAAAAAGCAGAAAGTCCAACTGCAATTAGCACTTCCAAAATAACACTGCCCTTTTTCCAACGATTACTCAACATATTTAATTAGTGGCACACCGGTTGAATCAATAGTGATTAATGTTTCCTTATTTCCGGTTTTTAATATGATACTTCCAATCTGATGCGGATCTCCAGAATATGCTTCAAATGTAACTTCATTGCCATCACCAACAAAAAGGGCAACATCTTCGAGACTTATATTGGAAAAATTAATTTGAGGATCGATTTTGGTAACAAGATCATAATTTACATCGCGAGAAGCGTAATTATCGCCAGCATAAAGTATAAGTGAATCAGCTTCTTTGGTTACTTCATTATAATTAAAATAAACTCCCCAGCTGGAATTGTATGCTCCATCACGGGCCCTGCGAGAGGCACCTAAAAGTTGAGTATAAATTTCTTGATGTGTTTTTGCTCTTAAGCTGTCGTTAGCAACTCTCACTGATGAAAACACAATACTTACCAGTAGCAAAAAAATGCCGATAACAATTATAATCTCAAGTAAAGTAAAACCTTTTTTCATGAGACATTTGTAATAACCTGATAAATAGGAGAAATAACAGCAAAAGCCAAAAATCCAACCATAACGCCCATAGCAATAATTAATACTGGCTCTATAATGATTGAAATTCTTTTTGACAATTCATCGACTTCTTTTCCGTAAAAATCTCCAAGATACAAAAGCATATTTTCTAATTCCCCAGTCTGTGTTCCAACATGGATAAGACGAATAGCCATTATTGGAACAATACCATCATAATTTCGCAAAACCGTTACTAGCTCGCCACCTTGGGTTACTTTGGCGTCCAAATCATCAAACATTTTTCGAAATGGCAAACTACTAACAGTTGATTCAGTAATATAGATTGACTGCTTTAATGGCATTCCGCTTTGTAAAAGAGTTCCTAAAAGTCTAAAAACATTGGAAAGAATACTGTCACATATTATCGTGCCCACAACTGGCATCTTTAGTAGTATGGAATCTAAAATATATCTCGTTGGTCTTATCTTGGCAGCAATAATAAACAAAATTATTACCAAAATAATTCCCAAAACTATTTCCAACGGTCGGCCAGTAATGGTATTGGCAATAAATAGAAGCATGCGAGTAGCAAATGGCAGATCAACATTGAGTGTTTCAAATAGTGAAATAATGCTTGGAAAAATAAAGACAATTATAAAAATACTCACGCCCAGTCCGCCAACAAGTACAATAATTGGATACATCATTGAACCTTTTATACTCTGTCGCAAATCATATTGCTTTTGTGTTTGCTCGGCTAGGTACTCAAGATTTTTTTCCAAAGTGCCAGAGTTTTCTCCGGCTTGAACAAGGTTAACAAAGACATCGGAAAAAATATGAGGATAATATGATAATCCGCTAGCCAGTGTTCGGCCACTTTCAACTTCTCTAACAAGTCTTTCTAAAATCTTTTTCAAAGGTCCGGTTGATTGACTCAAAAGTACATCAAGTGCATCGTTAAGCGAAAGTCCTGATTTTAATAAAACATGCAGGTACTTGATGAACAAAACCTTTTCTTTTGCTGATAGACGAATATTTAGTTTTTCCCAAGCTGAAATTTTCCGCTTGGCTATGGAAGCGGTTTTTTCTTGTGGTTTTTTTGTTTCGATTTTTTTATTCATGTAAAACTCTCATGTATTCTTCAATAGTGGAGATTTTTAACAAAACTTTTCTTGCCCCGTCCTGTTCCATGGTGGTCATTCCCTGCTGAATAGCTTTTTCTTTTATATCTGTGCTCTCGGCGTGTTGTGCAATAAGTTTCTGAATCTCGGCCGTATTAACGAGCACTTCATAAATTCCAATTCGACCGATGTATCCTGATTTTCCACACACCTCACAGCCAACAGCCTGAGCCACTTCGATTTTTTCTGATTTTTCAAACAATGCCAATAATATCGCTTCTGGCATTTTTCCCTCTAAATCTTTTTTTGAAACTGAAATTGTTTTTCCACATTTATCACAGATGCGTCGCATCAGTCGCTGTCCAATCGCACAATTAAATGTTGATGCAACCAGATATGGCTCAACACCCATATCCATTAGTCGAGGAATAGTAGTTGGCGCATCATTCGTGTGTAATGTTGATAAAAGTTTGTGACCTGTCAGCGAAGCATTAACAGCAATCTTAGCTGTTTCACTGTCACGAATCTCTCCAACCATAATAATATCAGGATCTTGTCGCAACAATGATCGCAGTCCAGTGGCAAAAGTAAACTTTGCCGCTCGATCAACCTGGCTTTGGTTTACTTCACCAATTTTAAATTCAACTGGATCTTCAATTGTGGAAATGTTCACTTCTCTTCGGTTTAATTCCTCAAGCACTGCATAAATACTAGTTGTTTTACCAGATCCGGTTGGGCCAGTAGCCAAAATCATTCCCCACGGTTTTTTGATTTGAGCCTGTAAACGATTAAGGTCAGTTTCTGAAAATCCAAGTTCAGATAATGAAAGTCCATGAGTTGTTCCTGACAAAAGTCGAAGTACGGCCTTTTCTCCATAAACCGTGGCGATCAACGATGCCCGCACATCAACTATTTCTTTTTCAGTTTGAAACGAAAATCTTCCATCTTGTGGAGCTCGATGCTCATCTGATCTCATGTCAGTCATGATTTTTAAACGAGCAATACATTGCGAATGAAGTTGAATCGGTAACTCAAATTCATCTCTTAGCATTCCGTCAATGCGCAAACGAGTTATCGCTTTACCGTTTGGCTTTGGTTCGAAGTGAATGTCTGATGCTCTGGCCTTATCAGCGTAAACCATCAGTGAATCAACAAAATCAATGACCAGAGTCTCTTTTGGCTCTTTGCCTGATGCAGATTGAATCATTTTTTCCAAGTCAGCTTTAACAACTAATTTTGCAGTTGCTGATTTTTCTGACTTGTCCTCCTTTTTTGAAAACATAGGTTGTGGAAAACATTACTTATATTATACACAATTATCTGCGTAGATGATATACTGTGATTAAGCTAATTAATTTAATTTTGATTTATGAGAACCAAAAAAGGTTTTACACTTATCGAGCTGTTGATCGTAATTGCAATCATTGCAATTCTAGCAGCCGCAATTTTCGTTGCTTTAGATCCTGTTACACGTTTCCAGGAAGCTCGTGACGCTCGTCGTTACAATGACCTTAACAACACGCTTACAGCTGTTGTTACAGATCAGGTTGATAATGGCGGAACATATATCGCTGCGGTTACAGGATTAACTGACGATTTGTTCTACACTATTGGAACAGATGTTGCTGCTTGCGACGCTGGATGTACAGCTCAAGTTACTCAAGCTGCTTGTGCAGATTTGACAGGGCTTGTTACAGAAGGATATTTGGGATCAGTTCCAATGGATCCAAGTACAGGTACTGCCGGAAAAACAGATTACTACATTTCCAAGAAAGCAAATGGAACTGTTGAGGTTGGATCTTGTGACCCAGAAGGTGGATCAGCCATTACTTTGACACGCTAGTTTTAAACAAAAAAACAAAAAGATCGAGGCTTGCCTCGATCTTTTTTTAGCAAGGTCAGACATTGTATTATTCTTTTTTGTTTTCTGGCTCCGCAGGGAGTATGATAATGTGAACAAAATATCCATCAATTATGCGTTTACCAACTAGAAAATCTGAATTATTTCGTCAACAAACTCAAAAAGACGATAATTATATGACCAAAGAGGCCTTTGATAGGCTTAAAGAAAAATTAGCCAAGTTGGAAAAATCGCTTCACGAACTTGCCCGTGAAGTTACAAGAACACAAGAAATGGGTGATTTAAGCGAGAACGCTGCTTATCAGGAGGCAAAATTTGCATTGCGTAAAACAATGAGTCAAATTGAAAACATAAAACAACGCATTAAGGATGTAATTATTATTGACAAACCTGATAAATGCGATGTTGTTAGCATTGGTTCAATTGTTACTGTTGTAGCCAATGGCAAACAAAAACAACTTGAGATTCTTGGCTCGCATGAATCAAATCCACTCAAGGGTCGTATATCGCATTTATCCCCCATCGGTCAGGCGCTTCTTGGGCATAGGTCGGGCGACAATATCAAGATCGAGATACAGGGAAAAGAGATCGAATATGAAATCATAACCATCGAATAATTATTAGTATTGAATTTAGTTGCAAAATTTTGTAAACTGTAAAAAATTTATGAGTGCATCAAAAACTGAAAAGCGAATACAGATTTTATTGGATGGCACTGGAATTAAGCTTAATGGTAATAATAAATGGGACCCAAAAATTATTAACGAACGATTTTATCGTCGAGTTTTGACCAGAGGATCTTTGGGCTTGGGAGAGAGCTATATGGACGGTTGGTGGGATTGTGATCAAATAGATGGACTGATTGACAGAATTCTTAAAGACGATGTACGCCAAAAGATGCGGGCAAATTGGCCAGTGATTGCACTTACTCTCGCATCAATTTTATTAAATCGACAATCAGGCAAGCGAGCTTATAGCATTGGCAAGTCTCACTATGACGCCGGCAATGACCTTTATCAGGCCATGCTTGATAAAAACATGGTTTATACTTGTGGATACTGGAAAAATGCACACAATCTTGATGAAGCGCAAAAAGCAAAGCTTGATCTTGTCTGTAAAAAGATAGGACTAAAGAAAGGAGATAGAGTTCTTGATATTGGTTGTGGTTGGGGAAGCTTTGCCAAATTTGCTGCAAATAAATACGGAGCTTCAGTCGTTGGCATCACAGTTTCAAAGGAACAGCAAAAGTTAGCTCAAGATCGATGCCAAGGTCTGCCAGTTGAGATTCGCCTACAAGATTATCGAGATGTAAATGAAAAATTCGATCATATAGTTTCACTAGGAATGATCGAGCATGTCGGTTACAAAAATTACAAAACATACTTCAAGGTAGCTAATCGATGTTTGAAAGACAATGGACTTTTTTTACTTCATACCATTGGCGGTCAAAAGTCAGTAAAAAGCACAGACGCATGGATTGAAAAATATATTTTCACAAATTCAATGCTTCCCTCTTTAGCACAGCTTACCAAGTCTATGGAAGGATCATTTGTGGTCGAGGATATCGAAAATTTCGGCGCAGATTACGACAAAACATTAATGGCGTGGTTTAAAAACTTTGATGATGCCTGGCCGCGCCTCAAAGATCAGTACGATGAGAGATTCTATCGAATGTGGAAATACTACTTACTTTCATGCGCAGGATCATTCCGCTGTCGAAAAAATCAACTTTGGCAAATCGTATTATCGAAAAATGGAGTAATTGGAGGATATCATTCTATAAGATAGCATAGTTAAATTGGCTGAGACTCAAATGTCTCAGCTTTTTTTGATATACTTATCTCATATGAAAAAATTTCCCAAAGCTTTACCAATTAAAAAACTTTTTGGTCCAAGTTTTTTAATTCTCGCCCTTGGACTTGGTTCTGGTGAAATAATTCTCTGGCCATACCTAGCATCAAATTATGGACTAGGCATAGCCTGGGGCGCGTTACTTGGAATAACATTCCAATATTTTATCAACATGGAAATTGAACGCTATGCACTCGTGAAGGGTGAAAGCGTATTTGTGGGGATAAATAAATTTTGGAAAAAAGCTCCGATCTGGTTTATTGGTTCAACATTTTTAGGATTTGGTTTACCGGGAATTATCGCAGCCTCAGCACAAGTCTTTGCATCAATTCTTGGAATGGATAATTTTAAGTGGATCGCAATCATTTTTCTTTTAATCATCGGGCTAATCCTTAGCTCTGGCAAAACAGTTTATGGAATGCTTGAGCGAATAACAAAAACAATTTTATTAATTGGCGTTCCCTTTATCTTTATTATTGTTTTCTTTCTAGCAGACGCATCTGATTGGACAACACTTGTGCAAGGATTTATCGGCCAAGGTGATGGTTATTTATTTATTCCAGAGGGTATTGTTTTAGCAACTTTCTTAGGTGCTTTCGCATACGCGGGCGCTGGTGGTAATTTGAATCTTACTCAATCTATTTATATCAAAGAAAAAGGTTATGGCATGGGAAAATACGCGCAAAAACTTGCTGGCCTATTTCGATCATCAAAGAAAATTGAAAAGATAAGACTGGAGGGATATGAATTCGCCGAAACAAAAGAGTCTTACAATAACTTTAAAACTTGGTGGAAACGCATTAGTATTGAGCATTTACTGGTATTCTGGTTTATGGGTGCTTTATCAATTTGTTTACTAATGATCCTTTCATACACAACTGTTTTTGGCATGTCTGGGGTGGAACAAGGGATTGGATTTGTGATTTTAGAAGGATCAGTGATTGCTACAAAACTCGGCCCATGGGTTGGCATTGTATTTTTATTTGCAGTAGCGATAATGCTTTTTCAAACTCAACTGGGCGTTATGGATTCAACCTCAAGAATCATGGCGGAAAATGCATCATTAAAAACTGGAAATCATAATCTTTCCAAACTTTATTCAATTTTTGTTTGGTCACAAATTGCTTTTGGAATAATCTTATTCTTATTTAATATCACAGAGCCAAAGACTCTTATCGTGATTGGAGCCTGCATTAACGCTTTTGCCATGGCGGTTCATATAGGATTGGTCTCAATCCTAAATCAAAAATCTTTATCTAAACTTTATCGTGCGTCTTGGTGGCGAAAAGTAATTATCGGAATTATATTCTTGTTCTTTTCAGTATTTAGCTTGGTAGTTCTCTATTCTCAGTTTTAATTCAGAGGTCTAGCAACTTTATATTTACCAGCAATTTTATTTAATTCCCTTTTTCTAACCCGAGAAGATTTCTCCTATCGTCGAAATGGGGGAAAGTAAGATTCTCCCATTTCGAACACCGCTTCTGGCGGGGTGAGAAATCTTTTCGACTGATTCCTATTTCGAAGTGAGAAAAACTCACTTATCGTCGAAATCGGATAAGCAGAGTCCCCATTTCGACCAGAGGAAGAAATCCTCTCAGTTCGATCAAAATCGATAAGATTTCTCCCGTTGCTCGAAATGGGAAATAAAGATAATGTCGAGATGGGGAAAGGAGGTCAAAATAAGTAATAAAAAACCAGCGTTCGATCAATCGCTGGTTTTTTTCTTTATTTAACTATTGCCTCAGTATGATAAAGGTCTGGGTCAATTGTCCGTTCAAAACATGTATAACCTACTTCATGATCCCAAAAATCCATCGAGCTATCGGTCACGCCGTAGAAATACGGGATAATCATGCTAGTTCTATCATTCTTAATTCCAGCGTCTGATTTCTGATTAAATGTTGCACAAAGCTCAAAACTTAATTCATCTTTCAAAGTATAAGTATATTGCTCTTTAGTTTCAGGGTCTATTGGCTCAACAAATCCATAAATTGGATCTTCAAGGTCAGATAATACTTTTGGAAGCTCACCTTTTTGTGTCCATTGCTCCAGTAGCCGAGATTGAATAATCTGCAAATCAGATATTCTCTGCTGGTCCATTCTGATATTTCGTTGAGTCGTCGGTGAACCGACGATGAAGAATCCACTAATCACCCAGCCAAGAATCAATACTGATCCGATGATCGCTGATATAAGCGGCAAACGACTTTTTGCGGAAGTATCTCTCTTCAAATCCCAAAGCTCATAACCAAATACCAAAGCTGCGACAATCAAGACAACTGCAACTTTCAGTCCGAATCTGATTGTTATTTCTCCACCAAGGAAATGATCAACAAGAGTGATTAAATCGACAATAATTGTAATGGCGGCAACAAAGATGGTTAAATGTAGCATCCACTTTCGAATCCAGACATTACTTTTCTGCACATCTTTTTTTAAATCTTTAATAATCATCCAAGAAACAAGTAATAATACAGGCCAGGCAATAATCAAGGCTGACATCGAAATTCGAATTATATTTGTTGCATTGGTGTAGTAAAACTCAAGATAGTCAGGGAATTGGACATTAATATACTGTGACAAAAGCGTGATAAAGCTAATTACGCTAGTGTAAAGCATGCCGATCATTAATAAATAAGAGAACACATCTTTAGCAGAACTAACCGATGTTTTGTTTTGTTTTTCCATATGAATTGATTATAGCACGAAGAAAAATTATTAAAGTAAAGCAAAAACTATAAATCCAGATATCACTACTACGCCAACAAAAATCGTTGAGCAACTTCGAGAACCCTGAAAGACAACATTATTTTGATCAGGTCTTCCCCGCCATAGCCTTGGTCTAAAAGGTCGAGGTCCAAATCTTCGCGGTCCGCGACGCAACATTGGCGATGGTCCTGGCCCACCAAGCTTCGCTGTTTTTCCTATCCCTGGTCTATTTAATCTCATATTTTTTTAAATTAATTACTTTCAAGCAAATCTTCAGGCATAATCCATTGCGCGCCGATTATTGCATTACAGGCCATGGATTCATAAACAATGCTTTCGCCTATGATAGGATCGCTTCCATATGGATATGACCAAAGAACATTATCAATAATTGTTCCTGCAGTAACTCGACATCCACCGTTTTCACTGTATGGACAACTATTTGGGCTCCAGACTCCAACTCCCTCACATTGCAATTTCATTGTCTCTGGAGTCCAGTATGAACCAATGTAATCCTCACAATGGCTTCCCGAATCAATCATATTGCAACTTCCTACAACCGCATTATTAGCAAAGGTTTCTTCAATCAACGGTTTTACATCTTCCTCATAATCAATCTGTTGATCTTCTGGTAAGTCGTCAGTACATCCCCCGCCGATAAGTATCATGCAAGGGATTAAAAGAAAAAATAGATATTTCATATATTAGGATAATAGCACGCAAAAACAAAAAACAGAACCCAGAACAGGCTCTGTTTTATTTTATTTGGTTATAAGCTACATCTTCCCTCTAAACATTTGAACTAAGAAATAAATAGCAGTAACAATAAATATCGTCCACCAAAGCCACATTAATCCATCGAGATACTGGTGAAAATAAATGCCAAGAATCAAACCAATTGATAAAAGGCATACTTTTATCAAGCCGACCTCCCACCATTTAAATGTCCATGCTCGAAATATTTTCATATTTGTTTGGTTAAGAATTATTTATTCAATTGTAATTGCATCTTTTGTTAAATTAATTTCTGGAGTGTAATATTGGTCAATATCATACAAATAGCTAAAAGAAAAATCAACTTTTGAAAATCTAAAATTTGTTTTTCCACCCAAGATAAAACTTTTTGGGTCATAATCGAGCTTTTTGTAACTTGCATTTTTTGAATTTTTAATATCACTAAAAGTAAGATTTGGATAATTTGCTAATGAAGTGAGATCAAGAGATTTGCCATAAAACAACTCATCTGGGAGAGATGCCACAAAATCAGTTGGAAAAACATCATTTTGCTCAAAAGGTGCATAAATCACATCAAAAGAAAAGAAATCAGCTGGATACATAGAAAAAGCAGCTGATAAAATAGGTATTTTTTTTGAACTTATTCCAACTGTATAATCCCTTGGATTTATATTATCTGTGGGATTAAGACCATCTGCTGTTCCCCACGAAAAATATTGAAGCCCAGCCGAGAGTTTAACCTTCCATGGACTCCAAGAAATGTAGTTTTCTAAAGGTTTAATGTTTAAAACCTTGTCCCAACTACCAAAATCGTTTAAAATTACATCAAATGAGCCAAAACTTTTAAATTTCAAATCTTTGTAGTTAATTTCGATACCAATTTCATTAGTAAACTTTGGTGCTTTAATCTGCCCCTTAAAATCAAAGTAATCTGGAATTACTGGCATACGAAATTCAAATTTATGATCACCTATTAAACTCAATTTAAAATCAGGTATAGAAAAATTTGAAAATTCTGTATCTTTTTGAGTTGTTGTTGTCGTGTCTGTTGTTGTTTCTGTATTAATATCGTCAAAAAGACTACTATAATCGTCTTCACTAAATAAAAATGTACTAATAACTAACATAAACAGCAAAATTAAACTATTTTTATTCATACAATCCTCCTTAAAATCCCCATTAATTAATTTTAAATCATTAGATATGGGAAATTTTTTTATAGACCTGTCTGGTTTCAAAAATCTGACAGGTCTTTAAATATTTATTATTTCTCTAAGTTTTTTACTGTGAAAATGTCGTCTTTAATACCAGAATTAATTTTTACATTCTCTAATTGTAAAAGTGTTTTTGTTCCATCTTTTTTGTTTTCTACAACTGTTTTTGTTGGAATCATAACTCCATCAATAACTTTTACTTCAACCATAACCAAAACTTTTAAAAGTTCACCATCTTTTTTGTCATAAGCTTCTAATTTGTAAGCAAAAAAATCATCTTTTGCGATCCATGCAATAGTTTTTGAATAAGGAGCATTCTTATCCTTTGGTGTCATTTCTAAAACGAAACAATTTTTGTTGTTAAATGTATCGTCTTTTAAGAATTTGAAAGTAAATTCTGAAATATCTTTGTCTTCCATATCATAGTAGTACAAATCAGAACCAACAAATTTACCATTTTTGCTTGAAGAAGAAATTAATCTTGTCTTTTTTAATGCTGGCAAATAAAGTCTTTGTTCATCATCGCCAATTTTATTACCAATTGTTAAAAATTTTGTTCCTTTAACATCAGCTGGTTCTGAAAATTCTACATAAGAATTTCTGCCTTTTGATGTTTCTTTACCAAACATTGTTAATTTTCTACTTTTTTTGTTGCCATCTTTGTCGATTAAAATCATAGTAACTTCAGAGTAACTATCTTTTGAATCTTTAAGATTAAAGTTTTTTTGAGCGATTTGATCGCCTTGTTCATCAGCAAATAATGCAAAAGCAAAAAGTACTGTAATAAATACCACTAATAATTTTTTCATAAATTCTCCTAAAATCTAAATTTTTATTTTAACTCTCAAAAAATTGAGAAAATTAATTCTATTTTTCCAAAAACTTTGGTTTAAAAATATGTAACAATACAGGTAATAAAGTAAGAGCTACAAAACTTGACGTTATCATTGTCAAAGCAATCAAAAGCCCAAGGTTTATTAAAGGTGTAAAGTTTGAAAGAAAAAGCACTGCA